>ERZ1026898.107-NODE-107-length-53787-cov-20.759101_pt1 | contig 53787 bp, 52 predicted proteins | sample MGYA00380178_ERZ1026898 | MGnify/ENA primary metagenome ERZ1026898 (study PRJEB33269, sample SAMEA4719814) | human gut metagenome | biome: human-associated habitat; feature: organic feature; material: feces | place: Cameroon | collected 2013-10 ...
TACAAGGTGGACGCCAAGAACGGCAGCATCATGGAGGCTTACCACTTCATTCTTCTGGCGGACGCGAAGAAAATCGCACTGGACGATGCCGGGGTCAATGTGAAGGTTGTCTTCACGACAGAAGAACTGGTTGCCGGCGGCATCAAAACACCTTACTATCGGCTCGTCTTTGCCGATGCAAAAACACAGTGGACATACCGCATTGATGCGGTGCTGGGCACTGTGTTGGAGAAGCAGCAGAAAGAGATCGTGACAACGGACTTCATCTCTCTGGAAGAGGCGAAGGAAATCGCCCTGAAGGATGCCGGACTTAATGAATCCACACAAAAAATCGTGTTCACCAGAGAGGAACTGAACCGCAATTCGGGCAAGCCCTGCTACATCTTAGAGTTCTACACCGCGAAGAAGCAGTATTCTTATAAGGTGGACGCCAAGAACGGCAGCATCATGGAGGCTTACCACTTCATTCTTCTGGCGGACGCGAAGAAAATCGCACTGGACGATGCCGGGGTCAGCGAAAAAGTCACCTTTACCGAGGAAACGCTGGTTGCCGGCGGCATCAAGTCGCCCTACTATTACTTCGCCTTTGAAAGTGACTCCGCTCGCTGGACTTACAAAATTGACGCGGTTCTGGGCGTGATCATGGATAAGACCTGCGATAAGATCATTCCCCCTGCCCCGGAGTTTATCGGCTTGGAAAAGGCAAAGCAGATCGCGTTAGAGGACGCGGGGCTGGATGAGACAGCGCAAAAAATCGTGTTCACCCGAGAGGAGCTGAGCCGCAATCAGGGCAAGCCTTGCTACATTCTGGAGTTCTACACGGACAAGTGTGCGTATTCCTACAAGGTCGATGCAGTATCCGGGGAAATTATCGGGAAGAAAACCGAGTGGTTTTCCCGTCAGGAGTCCGAGACTGTGCCGGACACGTCTCAAAATTCCGATTCCAAGCAGCGCATAACAGATTAAGCTATGACAAGGTGCTTTTAAGCAGCAGAAAGTGAAACAGCAGAACGTGGGGCAGGATTGTAATACCCTGCTCCACGTTCTCGGCAGCGAAATACAGACAGCAAAATTCTCGACGCTCAAGGAGTAATGGTGGATTTTCACAGGAGAATACTACCCTATAAAGCCGGAAAGAGTGATGCAGAAGCGGAGCGGTATATTGCATTGTGCCAAAGCGCAGAGAAGTTGAAAAACGGTGAGTAAAAGCGGCCATTCATGGGGTCCCCACTCATAGGGAAATGACCTGAACCGACAGGGCAAACAGGTCGATATAGAAAAGCGGAGCAGCCCTCAGCCTAAAAAGCTGAGGGCTGCTTCGCTAAGAGCCCCCAAATGGGCTCTATTACTACCCCTTTTCTAATGCCCACATTCAAAACTAATCATCCGGCGTACTTGTGACTTTCGGTTCGGTGGAGAGTAGCGATGCTGGATGATATAGCATCTTTACCGGTAATTCTGCGCGACGTCATTCCAAAGTCGCCAATAGTTATCATCACCAGCAATTATCGATTCTTTCGCCTCTGCCTCGGAAGCCAAACAGTACACAGCTTCCTGCAACCCAACTGTGCCCAATACCTTTTCACCGTTGAAATTGTAAATCTCGTCGTCCTTATAAGTCAGGTACATAAGGTATTGATTACCCTTTTGAATAGGAGTATATTCTGCACTATAAACCGTGTCTTCACCATATCGTTCAAAGTACTCAGGTGTTGATTTGTCAATGTAAAAGAACGGCTCACAGAGGTAATAGGTTTTTCCTGCCTCGACATCAACGTCCTCTCCCGAAAAAATGATTTCTTCGATTTTGACTGGAGTCAAAACATGATTGAGGCCATAGATTACCGAAGAGTCTCTCTCTTTCTCAGAAGGCTCAATAATACGGTTAATGCTCTCACCGGCAACGGAGCATTTTACGATAAGCCCGAATGGGTGTGGCGAACCATCTGGCAAGTATCTTGTCCCAGCCTCAAGTTCCTCAAAAGAATAGGGGATGTTTCGGTTTCCTCCCAACTCTTCTCCTACAACAGTATACTTCTCCTTATTGAAATACAGTCCGCTTTGGGGTGTAATGTTGTTTGCACAGGCTGTGAGTAGAAACAGTACACAGATCAAAGAAGATAAAGCAAAAACACTCTTGATTTTCATTAAAATCACCACTTTCTTGATAGATTGTATTTGTCGTAACCGGACGGCCTTCCGGGAATATAATCCCTTATACTCGGTAACCCCTGATTCATTATAGAAAGCGGATGCCAAGACGAATCCGATTCGTGGGGGTGCGCAAGTTTCAGTGCGTGTCCCAATTCATGCAAAAAATTCATTTGGCGGTCAGTGCGCGTGTATGACGAATTATTGGTACTTGATGATTCTGTTGATATTTCGATTACTGCACTGGTCCAGTTCTGATTTACATTATTTGGAGTAGGCACGAGACGGCCAAACCGTTTCCCATATGAGTTAACGTCTCTAACTCTGACGGTGAAGTCTGCACTTGCATAAGAACCAGTATAAGTAGAAGGGTAATGCCTAATAAAAATATTACTATCAATCCCGTTCCATGCAGTTGCACAAACCTCATATTTGAAATTACACTTTAATATACCGTGTCGTCCGTCCTGCGCCGATACGCTTCACAGAACCGATCTTGACCATTGCCCCAAGGACGGCTTCAACGGTCGTGGGGCTGACATCGGGGAGAATTTTGCAAATCTCGGCTTTGGATAGCGGGGTCAGGCTGTTCAGGACGGTTGCTTCCACACGGGCCTTCTTCGTGATCTTCTTGCCGTGTACCACTGCAAACCGTTTGTCCAGTTCCTTATAGCACATATAGAGTGTGGAAAGGAAATTCTCGATAAAGGGGAAATAGGAGTTTTCATTCGTTTCCCATCCTACCGAGGACTGCCGCAGGGCTTCGTAATAATACGCCTTGTAGTTGTTAATCTGCTCCTCAAAGGACACATATTTACCGGCATCAAAGCCATTTTTGTATAGCAGCAGCAGTGAGAGCAGGCGGGACATTCTGCCGTTGCCATCCCGGAACGGGTGGATGCAGAGGAAGTCCAGAATCACGCAGGGGATCAAAAGAAGCTGATTGATATTCGCATCGCTTCGGGCATCCAGATAGGCAAGCTCCAACTGCTCCATTGCTTTCGGCGTTTCGCTTGCGGGCGTGGGACGGAAGCGGACACGACGATTTCCGTCTGCGTCAATTTCCAAAATCACATTGTCGTCCGTCTTGTACTGTCCGCCGTACTCATAGCCCGCAAAACTCATCATCATTTCGTGCAGACGCAGAATGTCGCTCTGCCGGAAGTCAATATGTTCATAGCCTAAGTGAATTGCATTCAGGGCATCTCTGTACCCGGCGATCTCCGCCTCGTTGTGGTTCAGCGGCGCGCTGTTCTGATTGACAATGGCGGCGATACGCTCGTCGCTGGTCACAATGCCCTCAATGGCGTTGGAGCTTTTGATGGACTGTACCTTTGCGACAGCCTCCAGCTCCGTGAATATCTGCGTGTATTCCTCCTTGCGCACGCCTGTCATGGTTTTCAGAGCCGCAATATTGGAAGTGAGGGTCACAAGGTTTGCAGGCAGCATACCGTTATTCAAAAAGGAGTAATCGAATTTTCTCATACAGCACCAACCTTTCTGCACATAATTATAGCGCACTATGTGCAGAAACGCAAGCAATCATCTGAGTTATCTGCATATTCTTTTCTAACAATATGTGCAGATTAGGCTTTGAAATATGCAGCATAATAAAAAACGGCACGGAGTTTCCGTGCCGTTTGCGTTAGTACGCTTTGATTTTTGAAGTAGGCCACAGCATCAATACTTCCGCAGAAATAACTGTGCTGCAGCTTCATATCCGAACTGCGGTACGATCAGGCCTTTGGCGTTGGTTTCCCCGGAACCGCTGTCAGCAGCGAAAAGAAAATCCGTCTTACTGCCGCAGACAAGCTGCGCAGTCCGCGACAGGCTTTTGCCATCCGCTCGTGTCCGTCTGTATCTTGCTGATCATGAGAGCGACATCCTGCTGCACAAGGCGGCGAAGAAAGCCTTTGACGAGCTGGGCGTCAAAAAGCTGCCCTCCGTCAAGAGCTTGCAGGAGGAATACGCCAAGCTGCTATCGGAGAAAAAGGCGGCGTATGCCGAATACCGGCGTTCGCGCGATGAGATGCGCGAGCTGCTGCTCCACAAGCAAAACGTGGATCGTATGCTGGGCAAAAACGAGCGCGGGGAGGAGAAGAAAAAGGAGCATGACCGGCAATAACGGTCACGCTCCTAAGCGTTTCGCAGAAACGCGCAGCCGCGCATCTTGCGCGTTCAAAGGGGTCTTAGGGGCGTTGCCCCTGACAAGCAGAGGGGAGTTTTCGCGGCGGCAAAAATTCCCCGAAAATGCAAAAGAGGGCCCTCTTTGAACAAGTCCGTAAAAAATGGACAATAGAAAAATGCCCTGCTTGCCACGTTTGTTTTCAATATGGAGGATCGCCGCAGCAACAGGGAAAAGCACCCCGCAAGCTCTCCATTTCCTGTGCCATATAGACATAACACAGCGTGACAGATTATTTTGTTTCCAACAACTTTTGTATCGCAGCGGGCGTATCCCCGAAGGTCTGTCGGAAAACCGCATAGAAGTTGCTGATGCCGTTATAGCCGACCGCCTCCGCCACCTCCTGAATGGAAAGGGTATCGTCCTCCAGCAGATCAAGGGCGCGTTCCATGCGCAAGGTGCGGACATACTCCGCAACGCTTTTTCCCTCGGTCAGCCGGAAGCCTTTTTGCAGCTTGTTCTTGTTGACGCCGACCTTCCTGCAAAGGTCAATGACCGCAGGCGGGTGCTTCAGGCTGGCTTGCAGGATAACCTTTGCCTTCTCTACTGCGCGGATCTCATTCTCATCGAGATAGACCGGCGGCTGTGCGGATAGCTGCTGCACAAGGTCGATCAGATACCCGGCCGCCTCCAGCCCAAAACCCTTCAGCCATGTATCAAAGGCAAGCCCTGTCAGGCGGCATTGCTCAATGCGGCGGTAGATGGACACCAACTCCGGCGCATGAAGGTCTGCGCCGTGTATGGTGTTCTTTGCATCTCTCCAAAAGCTGTCATAGAGAGGGATATTGTTCTCCGCGAAAAACTGCTCCTGAAAATACAGTCCCTGAAAACGTAACCGCTGCCCTCCGGGAACTTTCATAAAGAACGGCACTGGCGAATCAAAGACGAAGCAGTTGACGCCCTCGCCGAAGTGAATTGTCTGATCTCTCTGTGTGTAGGCTTCCACGGTCCCCTGCTCGCTCAGCCCGATTCCTACATAGCGCTGACTAAACTGACTGCGGATGATTGTATCCTTCGGATAGGTAAAGTCCGCGTCCGCTGCGGAAAAGCCGTGCAGATCGCCCCAGAAGCGCACCTTGGAGTGCTGCCTCGGAAACACATAGCGAAAGCCGTTTACTGCGTCCTTTCGTAGGCCACCGAGCGATATATAGTAGTTCAGCATTTCCTCGATGCTGTGTATTGTAACCATCTTGCCGCTCCTCTCTTTCTGTTTTGGCACACTGTTTTCTGTTTTGGCACAAATTTCGGTTAGCAATAGGCAACTCGCAGATGTGATTATATCACAAAACCGCCGGTAATTCAACGATTTCCGCAAATTTCGCACAACATCAGCTTATTTCTGAGGCACTTTCCGAGCCGTTGACAATACAGCAGCCATGCGTATAATGATTACCGGTTAAGCTCGTCTAACCAACAATCATTTTGCTTGCGGTGGCTGCTCTTGAGCGTTGCGCCGCTGAGAAAGGAGTTCTATGCAAGAAGCAAAGAAAAATGTCATTCTTCGCGTGTTCCGAACGGCGCATTGCCCTCCGGGAAAGTATTTCTTCGGCGTGACCTGCTCTGCGCTCAGCGTCCTGCTGTCCGGCGTACCGTTCTATACGGTCTACCGGATCATCCGGCTTTTTCTGCTGGCATCGCTTGATGGTGCGGCTGCTCCGACCCACGAGATATGGATGTGGGCAGCAGTCACGATAGGAAGTATCGTGCTGGGCATCGTGCTGTCTGTAATCGGCAGCTTTTCCTGCCATGCCTGCGCATTCAATGCACTCTATGACCTGCGTATGCGCCTCCTCGACCACATGGGACGGCTAAACCTCGGCTTTTACACAGGCGGTCAATCCGGCGCAACGCAGAAGATGATGAATGAGAATATCGAAAAGATGGAAAATATCATTGCCCACGATGTTTCCAATATTTTCGGCGCGGGGCTGTTGCTGGCAGCTTTGGCCGTGCTGATGTTCTCACTCAACATTCCACTGGCACTGACGATCTTTATCGCTCTCGTGCTTGCGTTTCTCATCCAGTTTTCCGCTTTCGGCGGAAAGCAGGGTCAGAAGATATGGAGCGACCTGAACCGTTCCTCCACCGAGCTGGATGCAGCGTTTTCTGAATATGTGGCGGGCATGGAGGAAGAAAAAATCTTCGGCAGACCTGAAGCGGCAGCCCGCCGCCTGACAGGGCTGGTGGAGAAGAACAGGGAGCATTGGAAGGTCTATCTGAAGCGTGTCACGCCGATTTTCGGCGCATATAAGACCATCACAATCTCCGTGCTGGCGTTCCTGCTTGTTTCCGGCTGCGCATTGCTGTACCTGCATCCCGGCGACCATGAGCTTATGATGGAGCTGTTGATGTTCCTGATAGTCGGTCCCGCCTGCATCAGTCCCTTGATGGAACTTGTGGAGTTCGGAGCAGATTTGCGGAACCTGGCAGTACGCATGGATCAGATTGACGAGGTGCTGAATATGCAGCCCATATCCGAGGGAACGGAGACTGCCCCAAAGGGTGGAGCTGAAATTGTGTTTCAGGATGTGAGTTTTTCTTACCAGAACGCTGCCGACCCTTTGCGCCGCATGGCGCTGGATCATCTGACAATAAAAATTCCTGCCGGGAGCTTCGCCGCGCTGGTAGGACCATCCGGGGGAGGAAAATCCACGGCAGGGCAACTCATCGCCCGCTTTTGGGATGTGGAGAGCGGATCTATCACCATCGCTGGACATGACATCCGGGAGTATTCAATGGAAGCCTTGATGAATGCCGTTGCCTTTGTTTTTCAGGACACGCACATTTTTGCAGAAAGCGTCTATGACAATATCGCCATGCACCGCAAGGTTCACCGCGAGGATGTGGAGAAGGCGGCAAAGGCGGCAAGATGCCATGATTTCATTCTCTCACTTCCAAATGGCTATGATACCAAACTGGGTGACGGCGGGCATAAGCTGTCGGGCGGTGAGGCACAGCGTATCGCCATTGCAAGGGCAATATTAAAAGACGCGCCCATCGTCGTGTTAGATGAAGCGATGGCTTTTACCGATGCGGAAAATGAGCTTGCTCTGAGAGAGGGCATGGCGGAGCTTTTGTACGGCAAAACCGTCCTGATGATCGCCCACCGGCTCTATTCCATTCAGGATGCGGACTGCATCTTTGTATTGGAGAACGGGCAGCTCAGGGAACAGGGTTCACATACCGAGCTGCTGAAAGCAAATGGCCTGTATGCACATCTTTGGGCGATTCAGAACGAAACCGAAAGCTGGCAGATGAAGGGAGGGGTTTCCCATGCTTAAAATGATTCGACAGTTCACCTTCCATCATCCAAAGCAGATTATCGCGCCGACGCTGTGGTTGTTTCTCTCGCAGGCGTTCAGCATTCTTCCCGCCATCCTCGCATATATGGCGATCTATCTTTTGGGACAGGCATTTTACCCTCCCTATACGCTGGATATTGCGCTGCTGATTAAAATTGCGATTATAGGGATTACCTATGTCCTCCTGCAATATGCAGTGGAACTGATCTCCTATTACAATACCTATGGGCGAGCTTATCACGACACGGCAGACAAGCGTATTACATATATTCAAAAGCTGCGCCGTCAGAACCTCGGCTTCTTTTCCTCGAAGGAATCAGGGGAACTGATTAGCTCCTTTGCAAGTGATTTTGCCAATGTGGAGTACACCATGTGCTTCTGGCTGCCTTATCCCATCGGTATAGGCTTTCTGTTGCTGCTTTCCTTTGTTTGTATGTTGTTCTTTGACTGGCGCATGGCGGTTGCGATTTTTGCAATGCTGCCCATCTGCACGATCCTGATGCTGCAAATTGCAAAGGTCAAGGAAAAACATAGCCGCTCCGTTATGGAGGCCAAGACAAGAGCTGCAACGCAGCTCAACGAATACCTGCACGGCATGAAAGATCTCAAAGCCTACCACCGTACCGGCAGCGGCTTCGAGGCGCTGAAAAAAGCGTTTTCTGATTTGCGCAGGGAATCCCTGCTGGACGAGGCCGTTGCAGGCAGCCTTTCCACTCTGTGCGCTTCGTTGGTCAAATTCGTTGTTCCCGTGACGGCGACAGTGGGGCTGTATCTGCTGATGGGCGGCAGTCTTACCATATTGGATTTCGCAGGCTTTCTTGTGATTGCCACAAAGCTGACCGAACCGGCGCTTACCCTTGTGAGCAGCATTTCAGCGCTGCGGGGCATGGCTCTCTCCGGTGAGCGGCTGGACAAGGTGATGACGATGCCCGACCCTTCTGGCGAGGACAAAATCTCCCATGGCGACAGCTATGCGTTTGACAGCGTTTCCTTCCACTATGCAGCGGATAGCAACGTGATCCATGGCGTGAGCTTTGAAACACCGGCAGGGGCACTCACTGCGCTGGTAGGACCCTCCGGCAGCGGTAAATCGACGCTTCTGCGGCTAATGGCGCGGTTCTGGGACTATCAACAGGGGCAGGTGCGGTTTGCCGGAAAAGAGCTTCGCAGCATCGCGCCGGAAAGCCTGCTTTCGCAGGTGTCTATGGTGATGCAGAACGCCTATCTGTTCCGGGGTACGATTCGGGAGAACCTATGCTTCGGGAATGAGTGCATCACCGAACAGCAGATGCTCGACGCCTGCCGAAAAGCACGCTGCCACGACTTCGTCTCCGCCTTACCGGAGGGCTATGATACGGTGGTAGGCGAAGGCGGCGCAACCCTGTCCGGGGGCGAGCGGCAGCGTATTTCGCTGGCAAGAGCGTTTTTGAAAGATGTCCCGATCCTGCTTCTGGACGAGCCTACCGCATCCCTTGACGCGGACAATGAAGCGATGGTGCAGAGAGCGTTGGATGAAATATCCAAAGAGCGCACCATCATTATGATCGCACATCGGCTGAAAACCGTGCGCGGCGCACAGCAGATCCTTGTTCTTGAAAACGGAAGGGTCACACAAAAAGGAACCCATAACCAGCTTGTCGGGACAGACGGACTCTACTCACGACTGTGGGAATTGCAAAATCAGGCTGGAAACTATACTTTCAAACAAACTTAGGAGGAGAAAAAACATGAAATCAAAATTCCTGAACCTCAAGGAGTTCGTCCTTGTTATCGTATTATCCTGCCTGATGATCGGCATCGGCTACCTCATCTTGCTGCCCTTTGCGGCAAATATGCAGCTTCTCTATTTCCTTGAGCCGGGGCTGATTGGCCTTGTCAACGGCATCGTCTATGTGCTGATGATCCGCAAGTGCCCGAAAATCGGAACGCAGTTTATCATTGCCGCGCTGTACGGTACCTATATGCTGATCATGGGCAGTGCCTATGCCGCTCTGTATTTCTACATTCTGGCTATTGTCAATGAACTGATCATGCTCAAAGGTGGCTATCAGAGCAAGGTGCGCCCCGCCGTTCCTCACGTCCTCATGTGGTGCATGAACGCAATGGGCAGCACCCTGAACCTGTTCCTGTTCCGCGCAAGCTATGTCAAGATTTATATGGATTTGGGCATGGATGAAGCCACAGCTACGGCATCGGTCAATCAGACCGCGGAATTTTGGTGCGCTCCGCAAAACATTCTGATTTCTCTCTGCGTGACGGCAATCCTCTGCGTCGGCGGTTATCTGTTGGGCGTCAAAATGCTGGGCAAGCACTTTAAGCCTGCCGGTGTCGCATGAGCCTGACGAAAACAAAAACCGGAACGACTGTCGATCCGAGAACATGGCTCGTACACCTTTTGATCGGTGTGGCAGCGATTATCTTCATCCACTCCAACATGGGTGGGCTGCTTCTGTTCGCATGGAGTATGCTCTTGCAACTCACCATGCGAAAGGGGCAGTATCTCCTGCCATTCCTGTTTGCGTACATTGTACTGACGGGCTTTGCATGGATCGGTGTGCAGCTTCTGCCTGACGACAGGTTTTACTTTTTAGGTCTGGCCTTCTCCAATATGGGCGTTATAGGACGCAAGGCAATGGTTCCGTTGTCCTTTGCTATCTGCCTTGCGAAAGAGCCTACCGGTTCTCTGCTTGCATCCTTACAGGCAATGCGGCTCCCGAAGGCGGTGGGCATCGGGCTTGCCGTGCTGCTGCGGTTTTTCCCGACGATTGGCGGCGAGTACCGTGCGATCCGTGCTTCGCAGCGGTTTCGCGAGATCGGGGTAGGCGTGGTTCACACGCTTACCCATCTCCCCTCAACGGTGGAATACATACTGATCCCACTGATCCTGCGCACGACAAAAGTCGCCGAAGAACTCTCTGCCTCCATGACGGTGCGTGGAGTGCGCTTTTCGGGGGAAACAATTTCCTACCGTCCTGTGCGCTTTACGGGAAAGGATGCTGCGCTCTGCGCGATGGCAGTTTTGATTCCCGCGGCTGTGTTTCTGCTGGAAAGGAGGGGCGTCTTTTGATTGAACTGAAAAACCTCTCCTTTTCCTATGAGAACTCAAGTGAAGCAAAGGGACAGCTCAGAGGTATCGACCTTCATGTAAAAAAGGGCGAGTTGGTGATCCTGTCCGGCAGAAGCGGCTGCGGCAAGACGACGCTGACCCGTATTCTCAACGGGCTTTGCCCCGGCTTTTATCCGGGAAAGCTGGAGGGCGGCTACTCCCTTGACGGTGAGGACGCACTGAAAATGCCCATCCATCGTTTGGGGACGATGGTGGGAAGCGTCTTTCAGGACCCTCGCAGCCAGTTTTTCGCCACCAACACGACGGATGAGATTGTGTTGGGGATGGAGAACATCCCACTGGAGCGTCCAGTCATGCAGGAGCGTCTGAACACGGTTTGCAAACAGATGAACATTGAACGCCTGATCGGCCGAAGGATATTCCCTCTGTCCAGCGGCGAAAAGCAGCTTATCGCCATTGCCTCCGTCTGTGCAATGGAACCGAAGGTTATCGTCCTGGATGAGCCGTCCGCAAATCTGGACAGCGAAGCGATGGTGCGCCTCGGCGCGCTGCTCTATCGGCTGAAAACGGCGGGGCATACGATAATCCTCTCGGAGCACCGGTTCCATTATGTGCGGGATTCCTTTGACCGGCTTGTTTTCATGGAGGATGGTGCGTTTTCCGCCGTCTATGACCGGAAAGACGCCCTGTCCCTTACAGCGGAGCAGATGACGGCGATGGGACTTCGTCCCTTTGACGCACCGGCATTTCGCGTAGGCGGAGCATACCGGCAGAATCAGGACGACGCCTTGCAGGCGTCCGCAATCTCCTGTATGCTGGACAGCCAGCAAATTTTGGAGGAAGTGAGCTTTGCCGCACAGAGCGGAAAGATACTTGCCATCGCCGGACCCAACGGCGCAGGCAAATCCACCCTTTGCCGCATCATCACAGGTTTATACCGGGCAATGGGTGCGGTTTCCCTCGATGGTGAAATCCTGAAGCGGAAGCGCCTCACACAAAAATCCTTTTTTGTGCAGCAGGATTCCGATTATCAGCTCTATGCTCCTACCGTGCTGGATGAGTTTTCCCTCGGCAAAAAGGAAACGGCGGAGCTAAAAGAAACTGCGCTCTCCCGGCTGCGGGAAATGGGATTGGAAGCCTTTGTAGAGCGGCATCCTGCTTCGCTTTCAGGCGGACAGAAACAGCGTTTGTTGTTAGCGCTGGCTGCGGCAAGCGGGAGAAGCCTGTTGGTGTTTGATGAGCCTACCAGCGGTTTGGACGGTTTCAATATGCATCTCACGGTCGAGCTGCTGAAACGGCTTGCCGGAGAAGGCCGCTGCATCCTGCTGATTACGCATGATATGGAGCTGATCGCAGAAGCTGCGGATAGCGTCCTCTATATTGAGGGCGGCAAACTGCGCTATCACCGAAATGTTCTGCGGCAGATGGGAGACGATGATGAAAATTCGTAAATCCGGCGAGGATTATCTGGAGGCCATTCTGATTCTTGAACGGCAGTCCGGTGCGGTGCGCTCTATTGACCTTGCGCGGCACATGGGCTACTCCAAAGCCAGCATCAGCCACGCCACAAGTGCGCTACGCAAGGGCGGATTTCTTGTTATGGACAAAGACGGCTGTCTGCGCATGACCGATAAGGGACGTGAGATAGCGGAAAGAATCTACGAGCGGCACCAGTTTTTTACGATGCAGTTGATCACTGCGGGCGTAGACCCGGAAATCGCCGAATATGAAGCCTGCCTGATTGAACACGCTATCAGTCAGGACAGCTTTGAAAAAATCCGGCGCGCACACGAGCGGGAGAGATAAATCTCAAATTGCTCATCGTTCTGACTTTGCGGGCAAAAGCGGCAATTGAGCAAAGTTGCAGTATAAACTACTATACCGCCGATGACAATCACCTAATCCCCAGTGTCGATTATATACCGGGATAATCTAAAAGGGAACAGGATCATCCGGTATCCGATTGCTCATGGGGAAAGTATTCAGATGATAAACTGAACGCATATACGCAAAACGGAGGAGCTTGCAAAAGCAAGCTCCTCCGCACTGGTATACTGTATCGCTGAAATGTCAGTATTGAGGATGCAAAAGAGGGCCCTCTTTGCCCTGCTTGCCACGTTTGCCACGTTTGCCACGTTTGTAAATTTGGGCTTAAAATAACACTGCTATCTTGACATTTGACGCAACCTGTGTATAATTAGATAGCAGTGCTATTTTTCTGGGAGGTGATTAGCATGAGCAGGAGTGAAGATACAAAACAACTGATTTTAGACACAGCCAAAAAGGAGTTCATGGAAAAGGGATATAACGATGCTTCCGTTCGCAGTATTGCAAAACAAGCTGGGCTGACCACTGGCGCAATTTTTCGGTATTTTGCCGATAAAGAAAGCCTGTTTGCCGCACTTGTGTCACCAGTTGCGGATCATATGTTGGATTTGTATCGCAAAGGCGGAGAACGGGGCTTCGCTTCTCTGACAGATGGCCATCCGGAAAATATGTGGAATATTTCTGATGAGGTTATTTCCGTACTGGTGGAGTACATTTTCGCAAACAAGGACGCTTTCTACCTGCTTATCAGCCAGTCTGCCGGAAGTGCCTACGAAAGCTTTGTGGATCAGCTTATTGAGGAAGAAGAAAAACAGACTTATGCCTTTCAGCAGGAGATGATTCGCCATGGCTATTCGTGCCGTCCATTGACGCTGGACGAAATACATACTCTATTTTCTGCACAGTATTATGCGTTCTTCGAGATTGTGCGTCATAAGCTGGAAAAGGACGAAGCCCTTGACAGAATACATCTCATTGCAGATTTTTTCGGTAGTGCATGGAAATTGTATTTTGCGTAAGGAGGTGTTTTTTTGCCCGTTGGTTAGCCTACTCTAACTCATTCTTGTGAATCCTACAGACCTATTTTTTGAAAGGAGTTTTTTTATGAATACTACGACTGAAAAGAAAAGATTTACCACGCGGGACGTGATGGTAATTGCAGCCATGATGGTCCTAACATTTGCAGTATATGGAGCGGTTGGTGCTCTGACACTTCCGTTTCCGTTCCTGTACCTTTACTGCTCTGCCGGTATTCAAGAATTTTTCTGTGCAACCTTTTATCTTGTTGTTGCTAACCGACTGAACAAACACGGGATTTTGATGGTGTGGAGCACCGTGTTTGGCATCATCAGTGCCTTAGGCGGCTATGTATTCCTGCTTCCGTATTTTCTGCTGGTAGGTGTAATCTGCGAGCTTGTGATGCTGGGCAAGGACAGCTATCGGAAGCCTTTACGCAACGCCATCGGGTGGTCTTGTTATGGCCTCGGCATGATTATCGGAAACACTGTTCCGATCTGGGCTGCTTGGGAAAGTTATGTGGCAAAGGCATCCACGGAAGGCTTTTCTCAGGAGGTCTTTGATATGCAACTCAATATGCTCTCCAGCCCGTGGCACATGATTGGAGCCTGTGCGATCACGGTAGCTCTTGCCCTGCTTGGCTGCCTCTTTGGACAGCGTATTTTGAGACGCCATTTCCAGAAAGCAGGAATTGTAAAGTGATGGAAGCCGTAATTAACAACACAAAACTGATCCGCCGCGTCAACATTTTTGCGCTGTTGATATTGGCTGTTTGTGTCTGCGCCGTGGCTTTTCTCTGCAAAAACATGTGGCTGCATATTGCCTGCACCGCCGCACTGTTTCTTGTGATGACAATATTCGGGTATTGGGGAAAGGGACTGAAATTCTTAGTAGCTTTCCTCATTAGCTACGGATGGCTTACATTCAATGTGCGCCATGGTATCAATATTCCATCCCCCATGCTTTTTACTTTCCTGATCGAACTGATCCCCGTCTTTATGGCGGTCTATCTTGTTTCACAGGCTCCATCGGGCAAGCTGACTGCTGCCCTCCGGCAACTGCCGCTTCCGTCCTCCGTAAGGCTGACGGTGATTGTCATACTGCGTTTTGTTCCAACGGTGGCTTCGGAGTTTTCTGATGTGCTGGATGCCATGAAGACGCGCGGACTTCTGCGCTCTCCGCTTCAAGTGGTTTTACATCCGCTTAACACCTTTGAATATGTGGTCGTACCGATGGTGTTTCGCTCCTTGAAAATTGCAGACGAGTTGGCGGCATCCAGCGTTGTTCGCGGGATTGAGAGTCCCTACAAGAAGGAAGGCTACTACTTAAACAAGATGGCTGTAAGCGATGGCGTCATGATTGCGCTGTTTATTTCAACAGCGGCCATGTGTATCTTGGTGTGAGGTGAGAAATTGAATCCAGCGATTGAAATTAAAAATCTCAGTTTCTCCTACGGAGACACGGAGAATCAGTTGAAGCATATCAATCTCAGCGTAGAAAAGGGGGAGGTCATCGTATTGACGGGCCCCTCCGGCAGCGGAAAGAGTACTTTGACCCGCGTGATAAATGGACTGATCCCCTATTTCTTCACGGGAGAGCTCAGCGGCGAAGTATGGCTATTCGGGAAGAACATGGCGGAGATTCCCTCATGGGAACGAGGCAAGTATGTCGGGAATGTATTTCAGGACCCGCGTAGCCAGTTCTTTGCCAATGAGGTAGCAGGTGAAATTGCCTTTGGCTGCGAAAACTACGGTGTCCCTCATGACAAGATCGTGAAAAGAGTTAAGGACGCAGCGGAGGCATTGAGCATTACGAACCTTTTAGAACAGAAGGTTCGATACCTCTCTTATGGTATGCGGCAGCGGGTAGCAATCGCCTCTGCGGAGGCGATTGACCCGGATATCTATGTGATGGACGAACCCTCTGCCAATCTGGATATGGGCGCTACGGAGGATTTTGCAGCGTTTGTTTGTCTTTTGAAAAAGCAAGGAAAGACGATTCTGATTGCAGAGCATCGGCTTTATTATCTGCGTGATATAGCAGATCGGATCGTCTATTTGAATAAGGGTGAAATCGTCAGCGTGATGACGCCGCAGGAAATGAATATTCTGCCCCATGAGCAGGTTTTCGAGTGGGGGCTTCGCAGTATGGAACTCTTGAACTTGCCATTCCCTGCTAATAGTGGTAAGGAAACTGAACAGAAGCCTTTGTTAAGCGTTGAGAGACTACACAAGCGGTTCGGCTTGCATGAAGTGTTGAAGGACGTTTCGTTTTCCTGCTCACCGGGAGAAATCGTTGCGATTGTGGGCCCCAATGCTGCCGGAAAGAGCACGTTGGGGAAGTTGCTGTCAGGGCTCCTGAAGGAGGACGGCGGTACGATCCGCTTTGCGGAAAAGCCGTTGAAAAAGAGCAGACGGCGCGAAATGATTTGGTATATCATGCAGGATTTGGACAGTCAGTTATTCGGAGAAAGTCTGACCGATGAACTTTTGACAGGCAAAAAAGTAACGCCCGCATTGAAGCTGCGGGCGGACGAGTTACTGACGCTCTTGAATTTGGCAGAGTTTGCAGACCGGCATCCGGCAACCCTGTCAGGAGGACAAAAACAGCGTCTTGCTTTGGCTGTCGCTCTGTTGAACGAAGCACCGGTCATCGTTCTGGACGAGCCTACCAGTGGCTTGGATGGTCGCAATATGCGATCTGTCAGCAAGCAGCTTCGTGCGCTTGCAGAAAAGGGGCATATTATTCTTATGATTACTCACGACTTGGAATGTGCCCTTGCCACTTGCAGCCGTGCGCTTGTGATCCGAGACTGCACATTGGCGGATGATTTTCAAATTGATAACGCAGAGCGGCTTATGGCCGCCATGCGGGAATAACAGGAGGAGCCATGGAAAAGGAAAGAAAATCCAGCGCTGCTTATTTAATGCAGTTGGCTGGAAAATATAAACTACATCTGCTTGTATCTGCCCTGTTCGGAATTGCCAGCGCATTATGCTCGTTTATCCCGTATGTCATGGTGTATCGCAGCATTTTGGTTTTGCTGGGCGGTGAAGGAGACGCTTTGCACTATGGGTTGATTGCCGCAGCGGCGATTGCAGGGAAATTCCTCTGCTCCATCCTTTCCGGGACATTTTCTCACATTGGAGCCTTTAACACGCTATACAACGTGCGCACGCAGATCATAAGGCACATTGCAAAGGTTAATCTGGGATTCTTCACCGATCACGCTTCGGGCGAGATCAAGAAAGTCATTATTGAGGATGTGGAACGAATTGAAAAATTCCTGGCCCACCAAATTCCGGACGTGACCTCTGCCGTATGCGTGCCTGTGATTGTATTCATTCATCTGCTGACAATCAATGTCACCATGGCCTTATGCCTGCTGGTGCCGGTAGTGCTGGGGCTTATCATTCAAGGGGCGGCAATGGCGATTACCGGGAAGCAGATGCCGACCTACCATCGCCTGCTGGAAAAGCTGAACACAGCAATTATGCAGTTCATCAACGGGATGCCCGTGATGAAAGCCTACAATATGACGGCAGAGAGCTACCGGGACTATGCGGATGCGGTAGAAGAATACAATGCGTTCTGGAAACGCTGCACCAAAAGTCAGGGATATACTTATGGCCTGTTTGTGGCATTGGTTGAAAGCGGAATCCTTTTTGCCCTGCCATTGGGCGGTCTACTCTACTTCCGGGGGACATTGCCCGTGCAGGATTATTTGTATTTTATGGTCATGAGTATGGTGTTTCTTTCCAGCCTGCTCAATCTGATGAATCTTGCCATGATGTTCAGTCAGATTATGAGCGGCGTTGGGCGAATCCAGACCATTATGGAGCTGCCATGCACAACAGAGGGAACGGAGACTTTAGATCGCGCACAGCCTCATAGCGTGAGCTTTGAGGATGTTACTTTCCGATATGACAAAACCGATGTGTTGAAAAACATCTCGTTATCTCTGCCGGCAGGTAGCCTGACTGCTTTTGTTGGCGCTTCCGGGGCTGGAAAAACCACCGCTGCGCAGCTTATTCCTAAGTTTTGGGAAGTCGCGGAAGGTAGCATCTGCATCGACGGAAAGAATATTTTAGAATTGAAGAACGATAATCTGATGGACTTGGTGTCCTTTGTATTTCAGGAAACCTTTACGCTACATGACAGTATTTATGAAAATATCGCCATCGGAAACAAAGAAGCTACGCCCCAGCAAGTAGAAGATGCCGCAAGAGCCGCGCAGATCCACGATTTTATTATGAGCCTTCCGAACGGCTACAAAACCAAACTGGGCGAGGACGGCGTAAAGCTTTCGGGAGGAGAGAAGCAGCGCATTTGCATTGCGCGGGCAATCCTGAAAGATTCTCCCATCATTATCTTCGATGAAGCGACCAGTTTTGCGGACATGGAAAACGAACATAAAATCCAACTTGCTTTATCGTGCTTGCTGAAAGGAAAAACCACCATTATGATCGCCCACCGTCTTCACACGATTACGGAAGCGGATCAGATTTGTGTGTTCCATGAAGGACGCCTTTTAGAGAAAGGAAAACATGACGAGCTGGTGTCAAAGGGCGGGCGGTATGCTGATATGTGGCGCAGTTATACGCAGGAGGTGACAGCATGAATTACACATTCAAAATGATTCGCCGGGTTGCCGGTAAAAATATAAATTCTCTGTATTTACCTATCGTGCTGTCCTGCCTGGACGCACTGTTGCACATGGGGATGTTCAGCGCAATGGTTTTGACGATTATCGAGCTGATCGGCGGCATCTTTACGGTGCAAAAACTGACCTTGTACAGCGTCATCCTTGTGCTGCTGTTTTTGGTGAGGGCTATCCTGTTTTCCGTAAACTATACGCAGGTACAATATCGCGGCGCAGATATTTCGGCGCAGCAGCGCCTTGCTCTCGGCGATCATATCCGCAGCCTGAATCTTGGATATTTCAACAAGAACAGCATCGGCCGCCTCATGAGTACGCTGACTACGGATATTACTGACTTTGAACAGGTTTTGACACATTCTCTGGCGAGTTTGATAAAGGTGCTGTTCTTCAGCGCTCTGACTCTCCTGTTTGCCTTTATGGTTTCATGGCAGTATGGACTGATTGCTACGGTGCTGATCCTGATTGCGTTCCCTTTGATGCGTCTGAGTGGAGCGATGTCACAGAAATACGGCGGCAGGCAGCGGGCAAGCGTTAGTCGTGTGATCTCCCGCATTGTGGAGTACATCAATGGAATCAGAACCTTTAAGCTCTATAACATGACAGGCGAAAAGTTTCAGCGCCTTGACGATAGCTTTACCTCCTTAAAAAAAGATTCCGTAAAACTGGAACTCTCGATTATGCCTTTTTCTATTTCCTTCAGTTTTGTGACCTCGTTGATTCTTCCGGCAGCGTTAATTCTGGCTCCGGCCTTATATCAGTCGGGAGCAATCGACACACAGCGCATGATCGCCCTACTGATGATCGGCGTTTCTCTTTCCAGTATGATGGCGACGCTCGGCAGTCTGTACCCTGAATTAAAATATCTCGGCAAGGCGGCGGAGAACATCTTGCAGACACGGCAGGAAGCACCTTTGCCCTATCGTGAAGAGGCTGCACAGCTTTCATTCTTCGATGTCATCTTTTCTCATGTGGATTTTGCCTATGAGATGGGCGTTCCCGTGCTGCGGGATGTTTCGTTTTCTGTAAAGCCGGGAACGACGACGGCTTTGGTGGGGCCCTCCGGCAGCGGAAAAACCACGATCATCAGTCTGATTTCCCGATTTTGGGATGTGTCAAAGGGCTCCGTTACGATTGGAGGCTCAGATATTCGGGAACAGTCACCGGATGCGCTGGCCGAGAAAATGGCCATCGTCTTTCAGGACGTTTATCTGCTGCATGACACCATAGCGAACAATATCCGCGTTGGAAAGCCGGGCGCAAGAATGGAGGAAATCATTGCAGCGGCAAAGGCGGCACAATGCCACGAGTTTATTTCGGCATTGCCGGACGGCTATGAAACCATGGTGGGCGAAGGCGGCAATACGCTCTCCGGCGGCGAGAAGCAGCGAATTTCCATTGCCCGCGCCCTCATCAAGAACGCTCCTATTGTCCTGTTGGATGAAACTACGTCCAGCTTGGATGCAGACAACGAGAAAGAAATTCACAAGGCGTTAGACGCATTGATGAAAGACAAGACGGTGATTGTCATTGCGCATCGTCTCAACACGATCATCGGGGCGGATCAGATTCTTGTTCTGGACAAAGGAATAATCAGTGAGCGCGGAAACCACAAGGAGCTTTTGGCACAAAACGGATGGTATGCCCGTATGATTTCAGAGCAGACAAAGGCGCGGGAGTGGAGCATTACCTGACGCCGCAAAAGATACTTATACGCAAAACGGAGGAGCTTGCAAAAGCAAGCTCCTCCGCACTGGTATACTGTATCGCTGAAATGTCAGTATTGAGGATACTGCTTCCACAGGCAATCCTCAATCGTTTCGATGGCATGAACCGTCTCGACATCATCGACTCCGTTTGATAGAAGGGCGTAACCCTGATATACGCAGCCATTCTTCATCCTTAATTCTTCGGCATACACGCCGCTGTAGCCTCAGCCTCCATTGAGCCAGCAACAGCTGATTGTACTGTCCCTCTTAGATTTCGCCGGATACTCCGGCAAAAAGGCTACAGTATGCTGCGATTGTGTCTGTGCAAAATACGCATCGTTACCTGCCCACACACCACCCATGTTTCGGATGTTTTCTCTGAATGAACGAAACCTCAAGGGCTGTGCTTCAGAAGAGTGTATTCGGGGCGTTATCGGGCGCTGCATACGTTTCCTGCACCGGCATTGTCGCTGATTTTATCGGGTTCTGCAGATAGTATGCCGTCAGCCACGACTGGTAATGGGTTTTGGTCATCAGCATAAGCTCGCTGAACAGTTCAAAAGTCATGCTGACCGAGACATGGTTTTCCGGATTCTTTCCGAACCGCGGCACGATCAAGCCTTTGGCGTTGGTTTCTCCGGGACCGCTGTCAGCAACGAAAAGAAAATCCGTCTTACTGCCGCAGACGAGCTGCGCCGTCCGCGACAGGCTTTTCCCATCCGCCCGTGCCCGTCCGTACCTTGCGAGTTTTTCCGCCGAAGTGCCGCCAAGACACTGATAGAGTGGCGTGCTGTCGCCATTTTTCTTCTTAACCTGCATTAGATAGCGCAATTCACCACCCATCAGCTTCCGGCACAACTCTAACACCTCCGCCATATCGATGTAGATTTGAATGCTGTTGGTCTGACGCTGGCCGGAGGGCTTGCTGAGGTCGTAGGAGGCAAATGTAAAATGCGCTTTCCCGATCTCAAAGGCATCATTCAGACTTTCCACAAAGCAGTTGCGTGCATCGATGCGAATGATTTGACTACGGTTGCGGTCATCATTCATGGCTGAGCTCCTTCCACAATGCCGGCAGATGTTCAAGTGCGTCGATAAGACGGTCGCTGTTTTTTTGGAACTGTTTCCGGAAATCCTCCTGAATGTCATAATTGAGATACAGCGCCTGATAGGTGATGGACCAGACTCGCTCCATGGATTTGTCAGGAAGCATTTTCTCCAGCTCCACGATTTGCTGTCTTACAGAGAACAGCGCTTTCTGCCATGCAATAAAATCGTTGTCGTGGATGGGGATGCCGAAGCTTTCTACCCACTCGCGTACGGTATGCTCTTCGGAACGATCTCCGCACTCAATGGGGTTGATGATATACTGGATACTGGCACGCTCAATGGCGTTCGGATCCGTTTCTTTCGCATCCAGCTTTATGCTGCGGCCCAGTGGGAACAGGGCGCAAACCGTAGGCTTTGCATTATGAACAGAACATTTCCGGTCCCTGAGCAGCGGGCAACGCTTAATAGATCCTCTCGGCTTGAGCCGTACAATTGGGATTCGGGAGTTTTGCCCCAGATATACCTCGCAATATTGTGCAATGGTGTCCCGTGGCGCAAGTCCCAGTTCCTTGGATATGTTGTAGAGGTCTTTGGGATTCAGAAGAATATCCTCCCGGTTGATGCAGCATTTCCCGCACTGCTTGCAGTGAAAACGAAAATGCTCATCCGTTCCGATGCACATCTCGTCGTAGTGCTCCACAATGTGTTGTAATCTTTGATCCATTTTACTTCTCCTTTTCATAGAATAATCGTCGGTTTGTGTCGGTTATGGCTGCTCCGCCAACAGGGACAGTGCCGCCTTGAGCTGTTGAAGATTTTTTGCATATTGCTTTAGGAACGGCTGATCTAAGTCGAAATCCGAATACTTATATCGCCAGAACAGGAGCATCGCCTGTTGCCGATGGAATTCGGGTATCCGACGCATGAGTCGTGCAATATCCCGAGCAGAACCAAGATCCATTCTAAGAAACGCTTTGTCATCCTCGGTAAACCGCCGTTTCATCCATGCCTTTACATGAACGGCCGGGCCTTTGAAATGGTGTTCCTTTTCGCGGCTCACCAGATATTCCGGGTGGCCGTCATCTCCGATACCGGCAACGAATGGATAGATCCGGCAGGTTCTTGGTTTTGCCGTATGGACCATACACCGATTCTCTTTCAGAAAAATGCAGGCGTCGTCAACACCTGTAACTTTCAGCATGAGCATGAAATACCCACATTCGTCCAGTAGGGCAAGTTCGGTATACCGCGCAACAAAGTCGTCCATGCAAATGATTCCCTTATCCCTTTCCCGCAGCAGCCTTGTCAGCCGGAATACATCCGGACTTTCCAAGGGAACGCTTTGCCGGACATGGCGGCAGCACTCGCCGCAGCAGGTGCAGTGAAAGGGGACCCTCTCACGAGGAGAGATTCTGTGCGTTGTTGATAAGACTTCTTCGATGTTCATTGTGATATTCTCCTTTTAGGCCACAGGAGGCGCCGATAATTCGACGCCTCCTGTTTGTGCTGTAAAGCCTGATTTTTTTGTGCTCAGCGTTTGGATTACCCCTTTTCAAAGCGAATCCGCTTGAACCCGATTGGCTCACAGTAATAGAACTCACTTTCTCCTGATGCAAGAAATATTTCCACTACATCGGAGACCGAGAGCGACCGCCCTTTGTAACCGGAAGGGTGCTCCATGTTGAAAACATAGAAGATATCCTCCAGTGTTTGCACAGAAACTTCTCCGGCAAAAACGCAGTCGTAAAGCTCTGCAGGGACTCGACCATTACTGACCGATATGATGTGATTCAGGCTCCGAAACGCAAGACGGTTCTCATCGCGCTCTATCGCAATCTGGTAGATGGCAATTTTCACGACAACATACCTTCTCGCTCATACAGATCCTCTGTGTCCATGCTCTGCAGTCGATATGGATCTTCGCACTGTGGGTCTTCCGGAAAGCGATTCTGCCGATCCGGTATGACTGCACGCAGCACATTGCGTCCCGTTTCCCGAAATTCATCCAGACGGATATCGCAGTCGGCATAGATGCCGGATACATACCTGCCGGTCTGAAAGCGTTCTCCTTCCTGAACCCTAAGCCCCAATGTGTTGAGGATCCTTCCGATTTCACGGGGAGGAAGACTCAGGACCACTTGAAAATCCGGATGGTCATATTTCTCCATGCCATGAGTATGCGCATTGCAGGTATAGGGCAGGAACCCTTTTTCCTCCTTTCCACACTCATCACAGGCTCCGTTTGCTACAAGATGGATGATCCAGTCGATATTGTTGTTCATACTGCACCTCATACTTTCTGAATGGAATACACGCTATTGCGCGTTTCAATCACGGTAGCTTCTTGTGTGTCTGCCAGAATAGCACAGACTGTGGAAGTCCTTCGGCATCCGTCAGTCTCCTGAATATATGCCGGCAAGCCGATATGTACCGGGCACAGAAGCTTTCCTGTCAGACAGATCTCGGGTTTAACCGCATCAGGCATCCTCTTCGCCTCCTTCCAGAATGCGGCACATCTCGCGCATGGCATCCGTCAGGTCGGCAGAGAAATCTTCCCAGTCTGACAGGAATATAGTAAGCGATGCCAGATCGTGAAATACAGCGTCATCCAATACCAGGATTTCATAGTCTTCCCCGTCCATGCTGTTGTAGGGGAGACTCAGATAGCCGTCTTTTGTGGCCAGGATAAACGCACCGGCATGGATTCCGTCGCTGATGGGATAGCGCCAGCACAGCTCATTTCCGTGCGCGGCATAATAGCGCAGCCTAATATCACTGAGCGTGCGGTCGGTGCTTCCATTGTCCTTCAGATACTCCAGAGCCTCTTTTGCCGGCAGCAGCGCATCCGTATTGAGATTTCTTAGAAGACCGCTCACCGTGTAAGGCCGCGTTTCCGAGCTGACAAAACCGATCATCCAGAGTGCATCGTCCTCGACCATCTCACACTTCCAGTCCGCCTGTAAAGCGGCCTTCAAAAGAAGGGAGCCAAGTGTCATGCCGAAACCGTGTACGTCCTCTGAATCCTCCGGCAGAGTTTCCATGCGGGTCTCCGCGTCCGCTTGTACAGCATCCAGCAGCCGATTCAGATCAGCAACCGAAAACAGCCCATGCAGTGCACGGGCACCCCAGTATCCTTGATCCTCCGGCCACACACGCAGAAGAAACCTTCGGCCCAGAACAGCCTTGATCTGATCTGACAGCAACTTTGCGATATCATCCCACGCAAGTCGGTAGGTTTCGTATGCCCGGCTTTTGTCAATCATTTTTTCCATACTCTGATTCCCTTTCTGGCCGATATGACCCATAGTACTGTGTGTCTTCCTTGTCGGAAGTGTAGACCCCAATGCAAAGCTCATGGCAGGGGCTGTGTTCTGAGTTGTATTCTGCAAAGCAGATCAACTCATCCGGCTTGCCATCCTGTAGAAGATATAGATTGATGGCTGGATAAGTCTCGTCTGCATAGCTGGCGGCGCGCAGCCGCGTGCCATCCGGCAGAGGAAGCGTGATGTGTGGATATGAAACGGTGTCCGGCGTCGGCGTTTCCGAAAGAGAGAACCGCTTTCGTCCCGGCTTCCCATTTTCGGCGAATCGCTCCCGTGCCCGATCCAGCTCGACCTGCAGCTCCGTGAAAATCTGCTCAACGGCATCGTCATCATAGGCGTAGGTATTTGTTCCGGAACAGTTGCCAAGAAGCCGCAGCATCCGGATAAGTTTATTGACGCGCGCCTCCGCTACACGGCGGAAACGGGCCTCTTTGGTTTCCTTCATTTTGCGGCCTCCTTGCTTTCTACGCATTTCACTGTAAATGCGCATTTGCACGCGGAGAAAAATGCGTGATTGGCTGTCAGATACTTTTGTGCTTTGGCCTCTGTTCTGAACTTTTTTACGCACTCTGCCTGTGCGATCAGTGTCGCCCAGACACGGCGGCTGCTGCGCTTAACAAAGAAGCCTTGTTCGGACTGCAGGACATAGTAGCGATCAAGTGTGCCAAAATCAAACGGCTGCTTCTTTCTGGATATTTTCGGGTAGAAGATATTTCGGTCATCCGCAAAGCCGATACCGATATGATCACTCTCCCGCTGATCCAGAAGTGCTGACAGTTCTGCGGTCGAAGCAATGGAAGCCTTTGACCAATTCCGTTCATAGTCGATGACGACAACGGAATTGCCGTATGCGCGATATTCCTCTACTGTGTGGGCGGACTTGAGCCCGGCCAGTATCCAGCGGCCAAATTCGCCCACCTCAAATGCACGGTTTCGGCTTTTACAGGTCCCGCCGCGATTTTCTGTGTTAGCTTCCTCAAATGCGGCTGCGATCTGCTTGATTTCCGCTGCCGTGAAGGCAAGGCGGCCACGAAAAGGATAGCTGAGGACCGACCAGTGTCGTTCTGGGATCTCGCGGCCACGGCTATCAAAGTCGTAGCAATTGGAGGAGCCGTGATTGACGACAGGAATGAAGCGGTCGCCGACCCGAAGGAATGCCTTGGCATAGAATATTTCACTGCTCATATGTCTGTTCCTCCTCAGAGAAAGCGGACTTCCAGCGCGGTGATCTCGCCATCCTGCTTATAGGCATACACGCCATAGCATCCATCGCCGTACCCGGACGAACTGTAAAAGCCGTCCTCGGTCAGCCACGCATCGCCATGACGGATCCTGTCACAGAATTTGCTCCATGCCTCGTCGCTGTAATCCGGTTTGTTGTGGAAGAAGCCTGCCAGCCCGGCATCCACGCCGATGCTGCCGATCTTCTCCATGTCTTTCTGACGCGGGATGTCACCGTTTCGGTAGATCCCGATCGCGCCGACCAGTATATACGAATACGGCGTCCCGTCCTTATATGTGCCTTTGTCGGTATGATGCCAGACATTGCAGGTATATTCGCCGTCACTGATCTTCACATCGTTCATCCGGCACCAGACATCTTTGTCATAACAGGGGTCGGTGATATCCACGCTGCCGTGGAAATCCATGACTCCGATTTTCTTTCTTCTCATTGTGTGTCCTCCTCGGTGTGAGAATTTACAAGAAACATTTTGCCCTCTGCGTGAAAAGCACGGTAAACCGGAAACGGAGCAGGTAATCCCTGCTCCGCAACCGTTGCGCCGCCTTCCATTCAGGCCAGCATGTCCTCGAATTCCTGTTCAGTCAGCGTTTTTACGCCCAGCTGCTGTGCTTTGGTCAGCTTGCTGCCGGCTTTTTCGCCAACGATCAGATAATCGGTTTTCTTACTCACGCCACCGGACGGATGGGCGCCCAGAGAAATCAGCTTCTCCTGGATGCCGTCACGGGTGTAATGCTCCAGCTTTCCGGTAGCAACGACGGTCTTGCCTGCGAAGGGGTTATTCATGGTGGTTTCCATAGTCAAATTCTCCTTTGTTTCAAATTGAATTTTTCTCAGCAGCGGACGCCAGAGCTTTGCCTCCTGAGCATCCGCATACCAGGTATAAATGTTGTTGTGCATGGTCTCGCCAAAATCCGGCAGCTGTGTGAAATCGAAGCCGTTGAGAATTGCCGCCTCAAACTCAGCCCATGAGCCATGGAAATAGCGATCCAGATCCCGGCCTGCATGGCGCCCGACCATCGGAATACCGAGACCGGCGATAAACTTTGCCAACGTGCAGCGGCGGCTCTTTTCAATTGCCGCCTGCAGTCGGTCAAAGGATCGCTCGCCGAAACCCTCGGTGCGTACAATATCCTCACGGTGTTGCTCCAGCTCGTATAAGTCTCCGAAATTTCGCACCCAGCCGTGACCGATGAGCTTCTCCAGCGTTGTTGCTGAAAGTCCTTCGATATTCATGCGGGTCTTTTCACAGAAATGCGCAAACTTCTGCACCAGCTTGGCTGCACAGTGCGGATTACCGCAATACAGCTGCCGCGTACCGCCCGATGTGTACTTTACCGTTAGCGGTTTGCCACAGCAGGGGCAGGTCATGGGCAGCATATAGGTGTTGCTCTGCGTTTTATTGTCCGCAATCTGCGGAATGATCATGTTCGCCTTATACACGCTGATCTCGTCACCGATGCCAAACTGAAACTCATCGAAGATATCAAGGTTGTGCAGGTAAGCGCGGCTGACGAGTGTACCGTCAATACTGATCGGATCGAACAGACCGGTGATGCTTACCATACCGGTTCTGGTCGTGGCCAACTCCACGCCGCGAAAACGCGTGCTATAGAGTTCATCGGCCCACTTGAGCGCAATCAGGCGATTCTCGTGATGTCCGGTTGCTCCAAGGCTTTTGCCATAGCGGAGGTCTTCATATTCCATGACGAGACCATCCACCGGATATGCGAAGTCTTTGGGTTCCATGCCGGCGACTGTATCTCGGATGTCCTGCCCGCTGTGCCCGGCATCCAAAAAGATATACGGCACAACCGAGAAACCGCTGCGCTGCAGAAATTGCTGCTGCGCAAGCTTGCTCTCAGGTTCCAGATGGTCGCTGACCAGTTCGAAAGCCCAGAACTCCAACCGGCGTTTGCTTGCCTCACCGGCGTCAAGCTTTCGCGTGCTGCCGGAGGCCAGATTCCGCGGATGGGTATAGGGCTCCTCCAGACTGGCATTGATTCTGTGGAAGCTCTCCCATGAGATGACGCCCTCTCCGCGCACCTCAAACGATTCCTTCGTGGGGATCGTCAAGGGCACATTTCGGAAGGTGCGCACCGTGTGGGTCACATCCTCGCCGATGATACCCTCGCGGCCGCGGGTGATGGCCTGCTTCAGTTTTCCGTACTCATACCGCAAAACCAGCGTAAGCCCGTCCATCTTCCAGGTCAGCAGAACAGCACGTCCTGCTGCAAACCGGATCAGATCCTCAATGGACTTCGTCTTGCCTGCGGACAGCATGGGCTTTGTATGCCGCACCTCCGCCAGGCTTTCCAAAATCTCTCCGGAAACCTTGTGCGTCGGCGAGCCGGAAAGCACCAGCCCGGTATCATGCTCCAAAGAGGCGAGCTCCTCTGTCAGTCGGTCATATTCCAGATCCGTCATAATAGGAGCGTCATTTTTGTAGTAGGCGATGTCCGCCTCTGTGAGCCGCTCGATCAGTTCGCGCATCCGTTCCAGATTGGTATTGTTCTTTTCTCGCATAATGCTTCTCCTTTTTGTTAATAGATTTTGCTGAGATACTGCCGGACAGTCTGAAGCCGATCCTGTGCGGCATTCTCTGCGTCAGGGTCGGCTCCGTTAAAATCCATATCCAGGATCTCAACATCGAATTTGTAAGGGCAGGCTCCGAATACTTCCCAAACCATTCCGTCCTTGACAACGATGACGACTTTATCCGCTCCCATCACCCCCTTCCTTAGGATGAGCGCATGGGTGGACCGGCATCCAATCACCGCATTTCCGGCAGTACAGCTTACCATTGCTTCTGTCACGGATATTTTTGAACTGCGTTCCTGTCATTTCGTGGCGTTTTCCGCAGCCGGAACACTTGAGCCAAAGAATCTCTGCATTGCAAAGCACTTCAGGGCGATATTTCCGGTTGAAAGGAATAAAATCGCACCACGCCGGATTGTCCGGCAGCCGCGCCATATGCAAACTCAGCACATCCAGTTCAAACTGAGAAGGACTTTGTTCCCAATGGCTTTGTTCTCTTTCCCATGCGAAAAGCTGCTGATATAGCTCCTGCTCGCCGGATTGCCGGATCAGTTGTTTTGCCAGCCGGGTCCACTCGGCTTCCGGCAGATCTCCGATATCGGTCATCACGCCGTGCCGATAGCCAAACACCTTATTCCGGCCTTCGCCGGAGATGAGGTAGCTCCGTCCGGTATAGTAGTGAACACGCAGATCCGCAAAGGTCAACGCATGCTCGGTATTCCCGATATTATCCATCTGCATCACCTCACAACGCGAGTCTGCGGCTTTCTTCCGGAAGCACCTGCTTAAAAAGCTCCATATACCGCTGAAAGCCCTCTGCGGTCAGCGGCCCTTTCAGGGATGTTTCGCTCCAACAGATGAGTTCTTCCTCCGGGACACTGTAAGCAGCTGGGATGAATCCGACTCCGTCATAGTGCGGACAATTGGGTCGGATTAGCTTTTGCATCTCCGCCTTGGTTGTGGCGGAAGCTATCATCCGGCATTTCTTGTCTGCAATGGCATAGAGCAGCTTCGGCATATAGCCAAGCTGCCGGTAATAATGCAGATACCGCTGAAGCTCGCTAACGGCTCCAAGGCGGAGCTTTTTGACTCGTTCAGGCGTATCTGAGGCGGCAATCTCCGCAATACACGGGATGATCACCATCATGTAATCGTCTTCCACTGGCATTTCCTTTCTGCATTCCTGCATGTAATATCTATCTGTACGGGTATGCCGAAAGGCTCCCCGGAGCAAAGAGTAAGGGAGCGGTTAGGCTCCGATCTATATAAAAAAAGCGCTTAAAGAACCGAAGCTCTCTAAGCGCTTTTGGACCCAAGGATCCCAGATATGAAATTGATAGCAGGGAGGGGGCATACTCCCCGCCGTCCCTGTCTGTGCCTCTGTTTGTGAGAGGCAGAAGAAACAAAAAAGTGCCTGAAGACGTTCATCCTCAGGCACTGTGCTACTCATTCACTATAATTGCTCGGTGGCAATTCTGAAACTTACATAAACATTATAGCAGGGATTCTACCATTTCGCAAGTGAAACCTTGAAAGTTCCTGCTATAGGCTGAATGCTGCAAAGTCAATGCTCATATACGGTGAAGAAGCAGAAGACAAAGCTATGGTCAAAATGCCTCGCTATCGCGCCGATAATCGTAATGACCATCACCAGCGGCATTTCATTGGTGATTTGTAGCACGGCGGCAATGCTTGTGTACGGTAAAGAAGTAGGCAGCAAAATGATAGACAGAAAGCCTCGCTATTCCACAAAATTCAATTAGGTCTTGCATTTATTTGGTTTTTGCTATATAATAAAAATCGAATAAAACATAACACGGAGGGAACTCTATGTGGAAGTATGTTCTAAATAAAATGATAAAGCAGAAAGAAGCGACATTCTTTATTGTTATGATCATTCTGAGTTTTGCCGTTTCTTCAGCTGCTCCATATTTGAATGGTAAATTCATTGATCTCCTCACTGTTTCAAAGGATATTCATTTAATTGTGCAGTTTGCGCTTATCATTGTTGGAGTAGGTGTTGTCGGCGCATTGCTTTCTTATTGCTCTAACCTAACGACTGTAAAAGTATTGACAAAAACAACAATGGCATCGATTTATGAAGGCATGGATAATCTGCTTGAAACAGACCTAGTTATTGCTGAGAAATTGGACTTTTCATATATTACACAAAGATTGTTTCAAGATGCAAATGTCATAACTTCATTTGTGTTGTCTAATTTTCTTTCTATTTTTCTTAATGGAATTTTAATTGTGGGTGTACTCTACTGCTTTTTTGTAATAGACCCTTTGTTATGTCTAATCGTTGTTGTTGTCCTTATCCCTTACATTGTGCTTTTTCTCGCTCTGAAAAGGCCGCTGTTTGATTCATCGGAGAAAAAAAAGGAGGCAGACTCCCGGCTGTTTGGAAGCATACACTCAATTGTTGAACAGGTTTTTAGTATCCAGCTTAACTCAAGATTTTCAGGGGCAAAAAAAGAAGCGCAAGCATCATTTACTAATTGCTTTCCGTTTATTTTGAAAGCAGGCAGATTGTCGTATCTGTTTTCCTCTATAGATAGTATTATTCAGACTGTATTTCAATCTGTTTTGTTTATATTTGCAGGTATACAAATTGCTGTTGGCAACATGACCGTTGGCGAATTTGTGATGATCAATTCATATTTCGCCTTACTACTCAGGGCTGTTAAATACTACACGGCAATTTACAAGCAATATCAAGATTCCCTTGCATCATATAAACGAATGCGCGCAATTCTCGCATATCCCAAAATCCTGAATGGCGAGATAGAGATAGATGCAATAAATACAATTGAAGTGCAAAATCTGAATTACGGCTTCTCCGATCAGAAACACATGGTCTTTTCAAATGCTAACTGTGTTTTTAAAAAGGGAGAGAGTTACTCGATTATTGGAGAAAATGGCGAGGGAAAAAGCACCCTATTCAAAATACTTACCTCACTCTATGGATATGGCAAATATGTCTTGTTTGATGGTCTTCTTTCAGCAGAGATCGATTTGAAAAGTGCGAGAAAGAGGCTGTTCTCATGCGTACCTCAAAAACTGTATGCTCCACAAATAAACGTGAAAGATTTTTTGGTAAAAACCATGAACGTTACTGTGGATGAGCTAAATCTGATGCTTGAAAATAGTGAAGAACTTAATGGATATGCCCAGTTTCTTAAAAATATCTTGGGGCATCGATGCGATACTTTGTCTGGCGGCGAGCTGCGCAAGTTATACGTATGGGTAGCATCGCAAAAAAAGGCGGACGTTTTGCTTCTGGATGAACCGACAACCGATTTAGATGCTCAAAGTCAAGCTGAGTTGATAGATTTCATTAAGCAAAATAGGAGTGCTCAACTGATTATTGCAATGACACACGACAAAGGACTAATTGACACAACACAACATGTAATCAAAGCAGAAAAAGGAGGATTATTTGTATTATGAAAATGGATGTTCCCAACACAGGAAGCCTTGCCTCTTTTGAAGGGCTGATCCCCAAAAGAAACGAGCTTCCCTATTACAGAAAAGAGAATAACGGTTACAGTTCTATGCTCACCAACAACGGGGATTACAATTACTCGATGCTGAATGGAACAGGTAATGTAATTCTTGAGTTATGTACGGGTGAAAATAGCGTTCACGCTATTTTGAGTAAACTACAAGATAAGTATCCTGATGTGCCTGAAAAGACGTTATTCGACGATATTGTCAGGGTATTACACATGTTAACACAAATAGATGCTATCAGTTGGAGGGATAAAGATATGAGGGATTCAAATCCATTTTCATTCACTGCATCAGAAGTGATTTCTGATGGTTGCACACTTTCCCTTGTTATGGAACACGAAATAAGGGAAACGGTCAAGTTTATTAGAGACGCAATCGCAAAGAATCATAATGAACAATGCGCCTTTTGTTATATCTGGGGAACGAATTATCGAGAGTATGAAAATGCAACGGTAGTTAGACAATGCCTCTACAGCTATTATAAAGACTTTTTCACATTAAAGTCTAAAGGTCAGATTATCGGAACCGTTATTGTACGCCCTGCTATAGAGGCTTTTTTGAACGAAGCAACAATTCAGCTAATGGCACTCCCCAATTCATATGTTAAACCTGTCATTAGGAGCATAATAAGCTTCTACGCAAGTTTTCCATTTAAAAAAATAAATCTCCTGAGAATCCAGCTGCCGAAGGATTTTTATGAAACGAATCAAGAGTTTGTCTCTTCTCTTGAGTTGTCAGGCTTTTCTTTAGAAGCACTACAAAAGAACGCATATCTCGACAGAGATTTGTATTCTTATGCTGTAAATCTAAAGATTGACAACTGAATCGCTAATGCGTAAAGGAGGTTTGTATGGCTAACAAATATTATGACATTTTAAGAGCTCCACATCAAGTGGCTTTTGACATAACAAACAACTGCAATCTGAGATGTCTGCATTGTTTTAATAGTAGCGGCGAAAATGATGTTATTTCAAATGAACTGAGCGATGGTGAAGTGTTGCATTTCATAGAAGACTTAGCATCGATGAATTTATATAACGTCTGTTTTTGTGGTGGTGAGACACTATTGAGAAAAGAATTGATGTGTGAATGCATCAAAATCCTTAAACCTTCCGGATCACATTGCACTGCCGTGACAAATGGACTCTTGGCGAATCCTGCAACCATCCAACAATTAGCTTCAGCCGGTTTGGATGGAATACAGTTTAGTTTAGACGGACTAAGAGATTCACATGAGCGCCTACGAAACAAGGTCGGAATTTTCCCGAAAGTAATCGATGCCATGAAATATGTGCTCAACGAAACAGAACTTAGATTATCCATTGCCTTTACACCTACAAGTTTCAATGTCAAGGATTTTCTTGGGGTGTATGATTTGTTGGTTGATCTTTATGAAAAAAGCAACCGCACTACCGGAAGTGACTATATCGATTTCCGGTTGCAACCTCTCATGTTATTAGGGAGAGCAAAAGATAACCCCAATATTGTGCCAACTGATGCGCAGTATAGATGGCTCGTCCAGAACATAAACGAAGTAAACCTTACGGGAAAATGCCACCCTTGCATTGATGTTAAATGGGGTGATCCTATAGACCATCTTGTGAGGTTTAGAGATACAAATTATTTTATGGATCAAGTGTCCGTACACGCTAATGGAGATATTGTTGTTTCTGCGTATCTCCCGTTAGTAGTTGGGAATGTAAGAAAGCGCTCATTGAGTGATTATTGGAATGCAGGCTTAAAAACGATATGGGCAACAAATGTTGTCCAGTATTTAACTGCAAGAATGCAAAGCGTGAGTGATATGGAAAATATTACTACACTGATTTCGGATATCAATATGGATGGCTGCCTGAATTTGGATCTGATGGAGAATGATCTTAATGATCTGAATTTGATAAAGGGAGTTATTCTTGAAGAATGGATGTAGTGATATTACTGAAAAAATGAGAAAGGAGGAACAAACAGATGTACGAAACACCTGAACTGGGAAAGTTGAATGGTGGTGGTGACGCTGCGCCGACCGGCGGTCTTTACCAGAACGATTGGGTTGCAGTCGATCAGTATCTACTTGGAGTGGTAGTTGGAATCCTGTTTCTTGCTATCTTCCAAATTGATACAACTTACCCACTCTCAACCCCGAACGGACCAGAAATCGAGTAATATCCTTTACTTCAGTCGCCGGTGTAGTAGCATCCATAAATTGGGTGCTACTACACCAAAACAAAACGAAGGAGATGTTTTTTCCATGGATGGTGATTTTTTTGATGCGCTTTCAAACCCATACAGACGCCAGATTGTGCGAATGTTAAAATGGGGAAACTATAGCGTAAATGAAATAACAAAAGCTTTGGAAATATCACAACCATCTGTCTCACGGCACCTTGATGTGTTAAAAAAGGCAAACATTGTTGTTGCCGAAAGAAGGGCCAATCAAATTATATACTCTTTGAACTTGTCCGTTATGCAGGAATTTGTGGGTAAAATGGTCGAGTTCTTAGATGAAATAAAAACCTTAAAGGGAGAGAGAAACTATGAAAGCAACAAAGGTTCATACAATAATTAGCATCCTATCTTTTGCGGCTCTGGCGGTAGGCCTTATTGTGCGCGATACATGGGTATCATTTGCCCTAATTGTCGCTTGCCTTCTTATAGCGTTGGCACTCCTTGGAGGCAATATAAGTCATCTTGCCAATATAGCGGAGGATAACCCGAAAGTCAAAACGATAAGGTTTGTCACGGTATTTAACGCCGTTTGTTTCTTGGGTGTTGTGGCTCTTATTATCCTGAGCATTACAGGGGCAATCCAATTGACAGACAGTAGCGAATCGATGATTGCGTCTGCCATTACATCGCTTGTGATTTTGGTGCTTGGTAACCTGTGTCCCAAACTCCCATATTCGAGACATACTGGTCTTAGATTATCATGGACTCTTGCAGATGAATCTACATGGATATTGGCGCATAGGATACTTGGTTATACCTCAATTCCATTTGGAGTTAGCAATATAATTGCTATGTTTTCTTTCCAAGCCCCCAACATCCGCGGAGGGTTTGCCATAGGAACATTTTTGCTGTGGGTTGCCATCCCCTCTGTTATCTCTGGCATCTATTTCTACAAGAAGTGTAGATCAAGTTATTGAAGTAGTAGGGATTCTCTTTTGCTCCATTCTTGATCCATTTGCAATGGCAGTCTATGTATGCTATAGTCTCAATAGTTAGCGAAAGTTAACCACCAAGATTGTCCGTGTCATAGTACAGGAGGTGCATCATGAACTCTGCTTTGAATCATCAATATACTAATGTTCAAACGCAGCTTTGGTGTGACTTCCGTTCGCGGAGAGGAAAAACCAAAGCACTTGATAATGACGCATAGGTTTGGTTATAGGCTGTCCAGCTATGCGTCCTACTCAAAAAACAGCAAATCATCAAATTCTGAAAACAGCATACTTGTTCAATAGAAAGGAGTTCTCAAATGAAAAAATATCTAAACAAAGTTTTAAGTTCGATTCTTGCTCTATCCGTAGTTCTCAGCTTACCTACAATCGCTTTTGCTGCTGAAAGCGACGCAGATCGACATTTGGATTCGGTTATCGAATACCAGAATGAAGAATTGGCGGATGCTCAGTTGGCTTTCGAGAACATGAGCATCGAGGAACTTAATAGTTTTATTGACACTACGATTAATCGTATTAATCAGAGAGGCTCTGGCGCAGAGATCGATTCTGTTACTGGGCAAAGAGTGCTTCCTGGCGCTCCTACAACAATTGAGTTAAAGTTAATGTGGCTCGCAGCTGCGCAAGCAGCAAAGCTCGCTGGGTATCCTTGTTCGGGGAAACTGGTTGAATGCTCTGTTCTGGGTCTTAACTACAATGAATCGAAAGGCGCAGGTGGGCTTTTCCGAGACAAAATTGTTGGAACAAACACTTACAAGAACTACATTAATAAAATTAAGAAAGGCACGTATTCCACAGGGGTTGGATATGTCTTGACTCACCCTAAAAGCGAAAACGCAGACTTGTATTACTCTCTTCACTCCTGTACATACACCACGACCAAATCTGGAAGCACATATAAGGTGGCGGTTTATGATTACTATGATTTTGCTTTGATGAATTACAATAGCCTCTTTACGGGAATTGTTAATAACTGGGCTTGGCTCTGCCAACATACAGGAGTGTTGCATAAAATCCATGTGAATATCTCTTTTTCGGCATAAGGAATTAAAATGAAAAAGCTAAATTCACTTGTGTGCGTAGCATTACTCTTGCTATCCGTTTCGCTATTGGGTGCGTGTACTTTCAACAGCACGAGAGGAGATGTCAAGATGCAATTCATGAGAGATTTCAATCTTGACATTGACAAGGATAACATCAAAATTGAAGAGTTGTTTAATAATTATGAGGGAGTTCCTTATGAGGGAATTGCCTTGTATAAAATAACTTTAGACAATGATGCAAAGCAAGATTTCTTGAAATGGTCTATTCTTCCTCTTTCTGAAAGTGCTGAGTTGTTTTTAACGAGCATATCTGATTATGTTGAACTCCCAGAAATTGCCGACGGTTATTGGATGCTTGTTGACCGAAATCCGGGAACACAAAAATACACGAATGTTTCTTTTTGCATATACGACACAGCAGAGGAAGTCGCCTATATGATAACGATGGATAGCTAAATTCAATTACTTTTTCTCCTTCTCCCCGTAAAGAAGCTATGCTATTTGCGGGGAGATTGAGATTATCAAGATTCGTATAAAAAAGATAAATCATGAAGAAAACCAAATATAGGTGATGCCACCACAGCATTGCGCAAAGCAGTAAGTCTTGAGGTATCCGTACACCATACATGCTGCTAATTTTGTGGGAGCAAAGGGGCAGGAAGCACGGTGGGGAACGGCAACACGAAGCAAGGAGTTTCTGCACATGATAAAAGGCACCCATACGGACATGAAAGCCCGCATGGGTGCCTTGAAGCAGAGCAAAAGCGTATATAAGGGCTGCTGCTGGACGGTGCGATAACCAAAAGCAAAAAGGTGACAATCTTAGGGACGCGGAAAAGTTGCTGCAAAACATAAACGTTGCAGCGGATTTCCAAAATTAAAATTGTCGTTTGTAGAAATGTATTTTCCCCGCGGTATCGTGCCGCGTTAGATACACCTCCTGTCGAAATATACTCGCATATGATAGTTCATCCTTGTTTGTTAGATAAGGTTTAGGCAATTGTACTTTTGTGCAGGAAAATGGAGGGCAAGGGACGATCCTTACCCACCGTTACTTTTTTCTCATGGATTGGTGCTCGCAAAATCTTTCAGATTAACGAATTGAGGATCATAATCTACTGTGCTACTTTCCATGCCTTTGCGTTCTGGCGAATATTCCAGTATTTCTGATAAATACCCTCCTGTAAAACAAGCTCGTCATGCTTTCCATGCTGAACAAGTTTCCCGTTGTCGATGACTAAAATCTGCTCTGCGTCCCGAATGGTAGACAGGCGGTGTGCAATTACAATCAGTGTCTTATCTTTTACTAAAGTGCTGATTGCCTGCTGCAAATACACTTCATTTTCGGGATCAACGCTTGCGGTGGCCTCGTCCAAAAGGACGACAGGGGCATTTTTCAGCATGGCGCGGGCAATGGATATTCTCTGTTTTTCACCGCCGGACAGAGTAGAACCGCCCTCTCCAATCATGGTATTGTAGCCCTCTGGTAATAAGGAAATAAAGTCATGGCAGCGTGCCTTTTTAGCTGCTTCTACAACCTGCTCATGGCTTGCTTCCGGGCAACCAAACTTAATATTGTTTTCAATGGTATCTTTGAATAAATAGACATTTTGAAATACCATGCTCATATTTTTCAAAAGGCTGTCAGATGTAAATTCCCGAACATCTTTGCCACCTATGGTAATGCTACCGCCTTGAATATCCCAAAAGCGGGAGATCAGACGGGTAATCGTTGTCTTTCCACCGCCGGAAGGCCCGACTATGGCGGTCATTCCTCCCTGCGGAATGGTAAAGCTGACATCATCAAGAATTTTCGTTCCCTGTTCGTAGGAGAAGCTAACATGATCAAAGACAATATCATAACTTTTTAAGGAAATATCTCCGCCCCCGTCATCAATATTCTTTTCTCCCTTAATCCGTTCCACACGGTCAAGGCTTGCTTCCATGGAGCGTATCATGGCGGTCATTTGCCCCATTACCTCTACAGAATTGAAAATAGAGAATGAAGCAATGAGGATAACCGCAAGGCTTGAAAAATCCAGTTCCCCGCCTAAAGCGAAAATCTGTGATACTAATATGATAGCGCAGGCAGCTACACGGAAAACCATAGAATATGCCACATTCATAGGTGCGAAATCCCGTTCAAGAGCGTAAGACGCTTCCATACTTTTTTCATAAGCCTTTTCAATGCCACTTAAATTTTTCTCTGCCATATTGAATGATTTGATGACGGATATTCCCTGCACATATTCCAACGTAGCCTCAACAGAAGCAGCCTGTACCTGCCGCTGTTTTGCAGTCAGCTCTTCTCCCTTTTCCTGCATACGCCCATAAATCAGGAACGAGCAGAGAACACCTAAAATAAAAATCACACCAAGCCGCCAGTCAAACATCAGAATGAATATGCTGATCACCACCATGTTTACCATTCCGGTTGTTACACGGTCAAGAATGTGCATGGAGTAGTTTTCCAAAAAATTAAGGTCAGTTGTAACCGTTGTTGTAATGTCCCCCATATTTCGCTCATGGAAAAAGCCCATACCCACATTACGCAGCTTATCTCCTAACGTAATTCGCTCTCTGGAAACAAACTCAAATCCCGCTGTGCTTTGAAAGCTATACACTAAGTATTTGAACACCATGCGGACAACAAGAGAGATTATCAGTATTCCAAAAAGTACAAGCCAGTCATTCCCTGCAAATGCTTTGTTGTTCTGTATTTTTGTGAGGGTATAGAACACAGCCCCGACAGGGAACATTGCCATAATTGAGTCTATAAAGCTGAATACAAAACTCGCATAGATACGCTTTGACAAATCACCACTCAAACGCAATACTCGTTTAATTACTTTCAGCATAATATTTCCACCTCCTTGTTCATACTCCAATCCATTGCCGATATATGGGCTTTCCACATATCCAAATAGGTCTGCGAAGAAGATAATAGCTGCTCATGGGTTCCTGCCGCTGAAATCGAACCGTCCTCCAACATTAAAATTCTATCTGCGTACATGATAGTGGACAGGCGGTGCGCAATCACAATCAGCGTTTTCCCTTTTGTCAAATGGTCAATGGACTGCTGCAATTTATCTTCATTCTCCGGGTCGGTAAACGCCGTAGCTTCATCAAGAATAATAATCGGAGCGTCCTTTAGAATTGCCCTCGCAATCGCCAAACGCTGCCGTTCCCCTCCCGAAAGGCGGGCACCTGCATCCCCGGCGTTGGTATCATAACCCTTAGGGAAGCGGGCAATAAAGTCATCACATCTCGCCAGTGACGCAGCCCGTTCTACTTCTGCATCCGTAGCATCCGGCTTACCGATTCGGATATTGTCCCTCAGGCTCATATTGAACAGAAAATTATCCTGTGAAACATAACTGATTTTTTCGGAAAGCTCGGATAACGGCAGATTGCGAATATCCGCGCCGCCCACAGTTACCGCACCCGCGCTCACGTCCCAAAAGCGGGCAATGAGTTTTGCCAGAGTTGATTTCCCCGAACCGGACGGACCTACCAACGCTGTGACTGTCCCAGCCTTTGCCGTAAAGGAAACGCCATGGATAACCTCGATTGCTCCGTAGCTGAAATGAACATCTTTCAGCTCCACATCGTTGCCGCTACTGTGTTGTGCTTCTATCGGCTCGGGCAACTCCTTTGCTTCTAAAAGTGCCAGAATACGGGGCTGTATCTCATAAATTGCGGCAATGTCATGCCAAAACTCAATCATTGCCTGTAAAGAGCCAACAAGCCCCATAGAGAGAAGAATACATAAAATAACCTCATTTAATGTCGTAGTACCACCCGAAAGAAGTACAACGCCGACGGGCAAAACAAATGCAATCGTTGAGGGCATAACAACCTGACTGATACTCATAAAAGGATAGCAGTGCTTATACCATGCGGTAGTAATATCCCGCACTTTCAATACTGCCCCCTTAAACCGTCCCATCGAAGAAGCAGTCTGATTGAACATACGGATAACTTCCATACCATTTACATACTCAACAATGGTTGCGTTCATATCTCCATTCGCGGACATATATTCTTTCATCCTCTCGCTGCGCCCTATCATCATGCTATAATAGATAACATTTCCCAAAACAGCCGAAGCAAGAGAAGCAAGCGCCATACGCCAATCCACAAAAAGCAGATAGGCAAACACAAAAATCGGAATGAGAATACTTGCTGTCATTTCGGGAATGGCATGAGCAATCTGTCCTTCAAGTCGTTCCGTATCATCAATGACCAACTGCTTAAATTCGCCGGAAGATTTTTCCTGTATTGTCCCCATAGACATTTTTGACATCTTCCGCATAATTGCACAGCGGATATTCTGTATGATTTCATACGCTGCCTTGTGGGAGCATAGGGTTGATTTTGAATATAGAAAGTGTTTTAGAAAATATCCTGCTAAAGCCACCAAGGTCAAGCTGACTGCCCATTCTATGGTCAAAGCATTGTCTAACGCTTTCCCAAGCAACACAGCTACAGCAGCGTATGGAACCATACCAAACGCAGAGGACAGAACAGAAAGGACAACGGAAATCCTCAAAAGTCCTTTCCTCTGACTGGCAAACTGCAAAATACCCCTTAAAGGCGATTGCTGTTTTTCTCTTTTTCCCATGTTTTCCTCCTTATTTGAAATAGTCAGTAATTCATCTGTTAATCCTTCAAGAAATTCTGCGTCATGGGTTACAATGAAAATCAGCTTTCCCTGTTTTTTCAGTTCACGCAGAATATTCTTTAGACGGAGCATATTCCGTCCGTCAAGCCCACTCGTCGGCTCGTCCAAAACAAGAATATCCGATTTTGCAGCGATGGACGCAGCAATCGTGACCCGCTGCTTTTGTCCACCGGACAAGGATAGCGGGTGTCTTTCGGAATATTCGGCCAAGCCGAACCTGTCAAGAATGTTTGTTGTTTCCTCTTTTGAAGCATGAGCGTTTTTTTGCTTATTTTTTCGTGCCGCCAATTCCATTTCATGTGTAACGCTTTCCGTAAAAAGCTGATAATCCGCGTCCTGCATAACAAAGTATGTTTTTTTCAGCAGCTCTCTATGGGTCATTTTTTTGCCGTTCAGACGAATTTCCCCAGTTCGCGGTGCCATAAGTCCACACAGCACTTTAGAAAATGTTGTTTTTCCGGAACCGTTCGCACCGACAATTCCAATAATCCGACCTTCTTCGCCCCATGTAAAGTGAAAATTCAAATCATGGATAATTTCCTGCTTTCCGTAGTAAATACAGAGGTTTTGACACGTCAGCTCGTTTGCATCAGACCTTGCAGGAGTTTTCTTTGTAGGAAAAAGCACATTTTGTATGCTGCGTAAACCGTATTCTCGCAGCACATCAGGCGAAAGGCAAGCAGCCTCCGCCGCACCCCATATTTTTTCAATTCTCCCTTTGCGCATATATACATATCGGTCGGCAATTCCTACAAGCCAGGAAAGGCGGTGTTCAGAAATAATGAGAGTTTTCCCCTCGGCTTTTAGTGTAAATAAAAGCTCACGGAGATTTTGTATTGTTTCTCCATCAAGGTTTGCCGTCGGTTCGTCCAAAACAATGACATCGGTATCCATTGCATAGATAGAAGCAACTGCCAGCCGCTGTTTTTCGCCGCTGGATAACCCAAATAAACTCCGATCTCGCAGTACGTCAATATTCATTCGGGAGAATGCGGCGTCCACGTTCTGATTTATCCGCTCCGTGGAAAAGGCAAGATTTTCACACCCGAAAGCTACTTCGTCCGTTGTGTTTACTGCAAAAAATTGTGAACGGGGATCTTGAAACACTGTGCCAATTTTGCGACTAAGCTCATACTGTTCCAAGTTGTTTACAGGAACACCCTCGTACAATATTTCTCCTGTAAGCGCTCCTTCAAAAAAGTTGGGTATTAAACCATTGATGCATCGTGTTAAAGTTGTTTTCCCGCAGCCACTTTCTCCCGTTAAAATAATGCACTCTCCTTTACGAATTTCCAAATCAATTCCATAAAGAGCATTTATCTCCGGGGCGGCATCATATTGAAATTGTAAATTTCTTATTGTGATCATACTCATTCTGAACCTCCGCGCTACCCGCACAATGAATAAAGAAGTGTTCCAATATTAGCGCAAATCACCATCATCAGATACACAATATCCTTTATTCTGATTTTCAGAGGAACTCTCATCCCTCTTGGCACAGGATTTTCGATTGCACGAGTGACCGCAGCCGCAGACAATTCATCCGCTACCTTTATACAGCGCATGATAAAGGGAATAATCATGTATTCTGTGGTCATGGCAGGAGCTTTTGCAAAAGTAATCACATTTAAGGGGACGCCCCTTGTTTTCATGCCGTTTCTAATCTGTTCAAGCTCATGGCGAATGGTGGGAATAAATCGCAATGCGACGGCAAGCGCAAGCGTAGCTGATTTAGGGCAATGTAATTTTTGAAGCCCCATGAATAGCTCACTCACGGTCAACGCCTTTAGCGACAAAATCATTACGCCCAGTAAGGGAGAGAGCTTGCGTAATAGGAAAACGGGCTGGACTATGATTTGCGGAGCGTTGCTCTCATTCAGTAAGGCATACAATCCGACAAGGAACGCAAACCATACGCCCAGCCGCAAAGCCTCCTTCGGGTGTTGCAAATATAACAGAAAGCTCATCAGAAAAAGCACTTCACAAAGCATGGCTAACGGCTTAAAAATCCAAAATGCACATATCCCTGAAAGCACAATCTGAATAATCACTATCCGGGGGTCTATGCGGTGCATTAAATCACTCCTGCTTTTTCAAAATGCTTCTTCAACATTCTCTTTGCAATTACAGCACCTATCACAATTGCGATCAATGTAACCGGAATTGCAGCAAGCCCAGCCGTAGAATGTGCTGCTGCAATCATTGCATCCACGGTTTCCTTTGGACGGTCAAATCCATACCAAAATGCGGGATAATAATAGAGGGGTGCGATGGCACCTAAATAATATCCAACTGAATACAATCCAAAAGAAACGGTAAGCATTTTGTAATTCTGATACTTTGATTTGCTGGCAAGGACTTCGCCTACAACGCCAAACCCTAACATCCAAATCAAGACAAAAATACCGCCAAACAGCCCCCATAGAATGCCGACAATAGCAAAAGTCAATAAGACTGCGCCTTTCTTATGTACTTTTGCCATAATCAGCATATAAAGCGGCGCAGATAAAACGGCAACAACCGCAACGGAATACATATTCAACACCATGCTAATTCCCATCAAAGCTCCTGCTACCATTGTCACCACAAAAAGGAGTGCGCTAAAGATGCCTATGGTTGCAATGTCTTTCATTTTTAATTTGTTTTCATTTGTTCTGCTCATAGCAATAACCTCCGAGTTTTTTGGTTAGATAACGCTAACCGCTATTAGTATAGCACGATGATTTTCTGCATAGTGTCACTATCGGAAGTTCCTATATCACAAAAGAAAGAACTTCATGCGGTCTTTTCAGACTTACATGAAGTTCTTATCTGTTGTTTTTTAACATTTCGCCGGGGGATATTCCATAATGCTTCCGAAAAAGCTCGATGAAATATCCCGTATGAGAATACCCCACCATCCATGTCACTTCCTGCACTGTATGTTTTCTAGTTTTCAATAATCGTATCGCTGCTTCCAGCCGTTTTTCTACAACATAATCATTAACTGTACCTCCAAAGCACCGCTTAAATCCATCCTTTAATTTTTGCTCGTTGATAGCAATCGCCTTTGCAACAATTGGAATTGTGAGGGGGTGGGCGAAGTTCTCACCAATAAATTCCCGTGCCTTCAACAGCGCATTGTAATCTTCCACACTAATACGGATGCCAAAGTCATTTGTAGGAGATTTGCAAATAACCTCGTCGCAGTAAACAGCAATTAACTCAAAAATTTTTCCTTGCAGATAGAGCTTTTTCATTTCATCACAAAAGTTGCAAGCAAGGATTTCAGAGAGAATTTTACTGATGTTTGGTGTGTAGGTATATACTCTTACGGGCGCTGTTTTTCTTGTATCATATAATGCCCCCCTTATTTTGATACAGGTGAAAATTTGCTCAAAGATTTTTTCATCCAAAGTAATGCTGATGCCTTTGAATTTTCTGTTTCCGCTTATTTTACTTCGGCACTCCTTAAATGTTCCGTAGCGTACTTGGCTCTGCTGTGCCGCAATTTGAAATTGATGAACAACCTCGTTATTGATGTAAGACCACTCCATATTGCCATCAATGCAAAAAGAAATCTGAAACAGGCTCAAATCGTCGTGTGTTGTTGTCATTTCAATATCTTCCTGTGAAACAAACTCTGATGTTGTCAACAATATTCCATCGGCAATATCAATGTTTTCAATAATACCATCCATGAGGGGAATGAGATATTGATTATCGGCTGTTTTATTCGCCTGCATAATCTGACCTGATGCAGCAATGCTTACAGCGGAGGGAACAAAACGATCCTCAGGGTATGAAATAATAATAAGTCAACACCTCCTTGCGGTTAGCTGCCTCTAACTAATGCGCAAAAATCAATCTGCCGAAAGTATAGGCAGATACTTATATGCAAGTATAGCATTTTTTTAAGTTGTATTCAAGAGCAAGAATGTAAATGTTTTTCCGCCTACAAACACAGAAAAGTTCCTTATGAAGAAGGCAAAAGAAAATTTATCTACACTGGAATCGACAGTGATTTATTTTTCTTTGTGGAGAAGATGGCTATATGTTTATTTTCTTAATTCATCACTTGACATTGTGGCAAAGAAATGAGCATTTTTTGCAATAATCTGCGCATTGCTGTGCATTGTATTGCATCGAAGTATCCGATATGATGAATTTACAGTAAATAAGCATGAAAAGGAGCGCACACATGAACGCAGCGGAACTGATCGAATATATCCGCACTGCCGAAAAGAAAACGCCAGTCAAGGTCTACCTCTGGGAACGCTCGCCCACGAGCTTTCCGAATGCAAGAGTCTTTCCGGCGGGAGACGGGACAAAAATCGTGTTTGGCGACTGGCGGGACATCGGCCCCGCCGTCCGGGCGCAGCAGGACGCCATTGCCGATATCGTGATCGAAAGCAGCTGCCGCAATTCAGCCGTTCCTCTGCTGGACACGAAGGATCTACGTGCCCGGATCGAGCCGGGCGCCATCATTCGCGAACAGGTCGAGATCGGAGAGGGCGCGGTCATCATGATGGGCGCCATCATCAACATCGGCGCAAGCGTGGGCGCAGGAACCATGATCGACATGGGCGCGGTGCTTGGAGGCCGCGCAACGGTCGGCGCACGCTGCCACATCGGCGCAGGCGCGGTGCTCGCCGGCGTGATCGAGCCTGCAAGCGCGACGCCCGTCGTCGTGGAGGACGAGGTGCTCATCGGTGCAAACGCAGTGGTGATCGAGGGCTGCCGCATCGGCAGGGGCGCAGTCGTTGCGGCGGGCGCGGTCGTCATCTCGGACGTACCGCCCGACACCGTGGTTGCCGGATGCCCCGCGCGTATCATCAAGCGTAAGGATGAGACCTCCGCCGCCAAGACGGCGCTGGTGGACGCCCTGCGGGAGCTTTGAGCCGCAGGCGCATGACATTCAAACACGCACAAGAAAGGGTTTCAGATATGCAAACGCTCACCCCCATGACAGTGGACAGACGCGCCCTGCACCGCATCCCCGAGCTGGGCGACGAGCTGCCCAAGACCATGGACTATGTACAAGATGTCCTCGGCACGCTCGACTGCGAGGTGCTTTTCCCACTTGACAGCGCCGTATGCGCCTATTTTGACTTCGGCGCACCGGATACGCTGGCATTTCGCGCGGAAATGGACGCGCTGCCCATTGCGGAGCAGACAGGTCTGCCGTTTTCCTCTCAGCACAGCGGAAAAATGCACGCCTGCGGACACGACGGGCACATGGCGATGGTGCTGGAGCTTGGCCGCAGGCTCCGCACGAAGCAGGCGCTTCCGCACAACATTCTGCTGCTGTTTCAGCCCGCCGAGGAAACGACCGGCGGCGCCAGACGGCTTTGCGAAACAGGGGTTTTGGAGCGTCTGCGCGTCAAAGCCGTATTTGCCCTGCACCTCTGGCCGGGTCTTTCTGCCGGGATGATCGCCGGTTTGCCCGGCGCCATGATGGCGCGCTCGGCCGAGGTGACGTTCACCGCCGAGGGGCGCTGCGCACATTTCTGCTCCGCCGCCTCCGGCCGTGACGCGCTTGCAGCGTGCGTGGAGTTTTACAGCCGGGCCGCGGCATTGCCGCTTCCGCAGGCTCCGCAAAGTCTGCTCGGCTTCGGGCGCATGGAGGCCGGAAGCGTCCGCAATGCAGTTGCCGGAAGCGCACGGCTGGAGGGCAGTCTGCGCGCGCTCGATGATGCTGCGTTTTGCAGCATCCGGGAGGCGCTGGAGACGATCAGCCGCCATGTCGCGCAAACCAGCGGCTGTGCGGCCGCCGTCCATTTCAGCGAGGGCTACCCCGCTGTTGTGAATCCGCCCGATCTGCTCCGCAGGGCTTCTGCGCTGTTTCCCATCGAGGCGCTGACCGCGCCAACCATGGCAAGCGACGATTTTTCATACTATCAGCGGAGGCTTCCCGGCCTGTTTCTGTTTTTGGGCTGCGGCGAGACATCGGCGCTGCACACGGCGGCGTTCGATTTTGACGAGCGCGTGCTTGAGGCCGGCGTGCGCTATTTTGAGACAGTCGCGGGAGGCGCAGTATGGTAGACAGGCTCTGCACCTCGCTCGGCGGGCTTTCTCTGAGCGCCATTCGCCGCTATACCGCCCTTGCCGCAGAGCGTGAGGACTGCATCGTGCTGACCATCGGCGAGCCGGATCTTCCCACGCCCGCACCCATATGCGAGGCCGCTGTCCGCGCACTTGCAGGCGGCAGCACCCACTACACTGCAAACCAGGGCAGCGCTTCGCTTCGTGCAAAGATCGCCGCCTATGAGGCAAAAACGCGCCAGCTTGACTACGGGCCGGACGAGATCCTCGTCACCGCCGGTGCAACGGAAGCCATTTACTGCGCGCTGACCGGCGTCCTCGACCTCGGCGACGAGGTCGTGATCCCGACGCCCGCCTTCGGGCTTTACGAGACCGTGACACGGCTCGCAGGCGCTGTTCCCGTGTATCTGGACACCGCCCGGACGGACTTTCAGCTGACATATGAAGCGCTCTGCGCCGCCATCACGCCGCGGACAAAGGCGCTCGTGCTCAACAGCCCGAACAATCCAACCGGCGCGGTATATACGGAGAACTCTCTTGCGGCCGTCTGCCGCGCGGTCGGAGACAGGCCCATCTTTATACTCTGCGACGACGTTTACCGCGGGCTGTGCACGCGGCCCTGTCCGGATCCTGCGGCCCTGCCCGGCCTGCGGGAGCGGCTTTTGATCGCCCAGAGCTTTTCAAAGCCGTGGGCGATGACGGGCTGGCGCATCGGATATCTCATGGGCAGTGCGCCGGTCATCCGAAAGCTCACTGCGCTCCACGGGCATATTCTGACCTGCGCGCCCAGCATGCTCCAGGCCGCCTGCGAGACGGCGCTGGAAACCGACACGATGCCGATGCGCGAGACCTACGCAAAAAGGCGGGCGCTGGTGCTGCGCCGCCTCCATGCGATGGGGCTCTGCTGCCCCGTCCCGGAGGGCGCGTTTTATGCCTTCCCGGATATCCGTGCCTTCGGCCTTCGCTCCGAGGAGTTCTGCCTTCGTCTGATCGCGGAGGCCGGGGTCGCAGCAGTACCCGGAAGCTGCTTCGGAACGGAGGGGCATGTCCGCATATCCTACTGCTGCGGCGAGCAGACGCTCGAACGCGGCATGGATCGTCTCGAGGCATTTCTGGAAAAGCTCAAACAGGAAAGAAGAACTTGACGACCTACAGAAACAGGAGGTAGCTCAAATGAAACAGAAAACACTTTTCCGCGGCATCGCCACGGCGCTTGCCACCCCGATGACATCTTCCGGCGCCATCGACTATGACGCCTACGGCAGACTCATAGACTGGCAGATCGAAAGCGGCGTCGCCGGGCTTGTCACCTGCGGCACAACGGGCGAGGCGTCCACAATGACCGCCGAGGAGCACCGCCAGACGATCGCCTTTGCCGTAAAGAGGGCCGCCGGGCGCGTGCCGGTCATCGCAGGCACCGGCGCAAACTGCACCGAAAAAGCCGTCGAGCTGACACGGTTTGCCTGCGCCGCCGGAGCGGACGCCTGTCTGGTGGTGACGCCCTACTACAATAAGGCCACGCAGCGCGGGCTGATCGCCCATTATACCGCCATCGCAGACGCATCGGACAGGCCCGTGATCCTCTATAACGTTCCCTCCCGCACGGGCTGCAACCTGCTGCCCGAGACCTGCGCCGCACTTGCAGCGCATCCGCGCATCGCCGCCGTAAAGGAGGCAAGCGGAAACCTCTCGCAGATCGTATCGCTGTTTCACAGGGCAGCGGCGTGTCTGGACGTCTATTCCGGCAACGACGATCAGATCGTGCCGATTCTCGCCATGGGCGGCGAGGGCTGCATCTCCGTACTCTCCAATGTGCTGCCCAGGGAGGCGGTTCAGCTGTGCGAGCTGTTCTTTGCCGGAGATGTGCGCGGCGCTGCGGCGCTCCAGTGCCGTCTGCTGCCCGTCATCGACGCGCTGTTTTCCGAGGTCAATCCCATTCCGGTCAAGGCGGCGCTGGCAAAAATGGGCTACGGCACCGACACGCTGCGTCTGCCGCTCACCCCGATGGAGGAAGGAAGCCGGGCCGTCCTTCTGAACGCGCTCGAAGCATGGGGTGTTTGAGATGACAAAGATTCTTCTGCACGGAGCAAACGGCGCGATGGGCAGAGCGCTTCGCGCGCTGCTGGACGCCGGATTTGCGGACTGTACCGCAGGGCCAATGGTCAGCCGCAGCGGAAACGGCGCGTTTGCGTCCTTTTCTGAGATCCGGGAATCTGCCGACGTCGTGCTCGACTTTTCCTTTCACATCGCGACCGAAAGCGCGCTTGGCTTTGCGCTGGAGCACGGCCTTCCCATCGTGATCGGCACCACCGGACACACGCAGCAGGAGCGCGCGCGCATCGAGCGCGCCTCAGAGCAGATCCCCGTCTTTTTTTCCGGCAACATGAGTCTCGGCATTGCGGTGCTCTGCGGCCTTGTGCGCGAGGCCGCGCGCCTGTTTCCGGAGGCGGAGATCGAGATCGTGGAGACGCATCACAGCCGCAAGGCGGACGCTCCGAGCGGCACGGCGCGTATGCTCGCTGCCGCCGTTCAAAAAGAGCGGCCGGAGGCAGCGCTTGTGTGCGGCCGCAGCGGCTTTTCACCGCGAACTCACAGCGAGATCGGCATATCCTCCATCCGCCTCGGCAGTGTGACCGGCATCCATGAGGTGCTGATCTCGACCGGAGCCGAAACGCTGAGTCTGAAGCACGAGGCGTATGACCGGCGGCTGTTCGCAGAGGGTGCGCTGCGGGCTGCCGTCTTCCTCTGCGGCAGGCAGCCCGGTCTTTACGATATGGACGATCTTTTGAATGGAGACGCCCTATGAAAACAGCAAAATTCGGCGGCACGTCTCTGGCAGACGCAGCCCGCTTCCGGCAGGTAAAGCGCATCGTATCGGCAGACCCGGAGCTGCGCTTTGTCGTGGTCTCCGCCCCGGGAAAGCGCTCTGCGGAGGACAAAAAGGTAACGGATCTGCTGTATGACTGCCATGCCGCTGTAAAAACAGGCGCAGACCCCGAAGCTGCCTTTGCACCTGTCGCTGCGAGGTTCCGGCAGATCGCGCAGGAGCTCCGTCTCGGCATCGATCTGGAGGCGGAACTCCGGCAGATCGAAAAGGACCTGCGCTCCGGCGCGTCTGCTGCATACTGCGCCAGCCGCGGCGAATACCTCAGCGGGCGGATGCTGGCAGCCCTGCTGGGCTGGCCGTTTCTCGACCCGGCGGAGCTGCACTTCTTTGACGCTGACGGCGTCCCGCAGTACAAGCTGGCGGAGCAGGCGCTAATGCGCCGGCTCCGCGACATGGAGCGTGCCGTCATGCCCGGCTTCTACGGCGGCGGCGCAGACGGCCGCATCCACACGTTGCCGCGCGGCGGCTCGGATATCTCCGGAGCGCTGCTGGCAAGCGCCTCCGGGTCGGATGCCTACGAAAACTGGACGGACGTGCCCGGCATCTTCCGCGCCGATCCTGCGATCGTGCCCAACGCAAGGGCGATCCCCGCCATGGCCTATGACGAGGTACGGGAGCTTGCGTATATGGGCGCCAACGTGCTGCACGAGGACGCGGTGACGCCAGCCCGGCGTATGGGCATTCCCATTCACATCCGCTCTACGATGCAGCCGGACGCGCCCGGCACCCTCGTCTCCTTGCAGAGCCCTCCCTCCGCCTGTCCCGTCACGGGAATCGCGGGGCGCAAGGGCTACTGCTCCATACAGGTGGAGAAGGAAAATATGAACAGCGCCGTAGGCTACTGCCGCAGGATCCTCTCGGTGCTCGAAACGCACGAGATCCCCTTTGACCACATCGCGACGGGGCTTGGCAGCATCTCGTTCATCGCCCCGGCCGCGGCGGTCTCCGCCTGCCGCGAGGCGCTTTTGTCGGACATTTCCGCCGCCGTCCGCCCGGACAGCATCTGCGTTGCAGACAGGCTTGCCATGGTGTCCATCGTCGGACGGGACATGGCGGGAAAGCCGGGCGTCTCCGGCCGTCTGCTCTGTGCGCTCGGACGTGCCGGCATCAACGTGCGGATGATCGTGCAGGGCACGCGCGAGATCAACATCACCGTCGGCGTCAGCGAGCCGGAATATGAAAAAGCCGTGCACGCGGTGCACGGTGAATTCTTCCCGGAAGCGCCCCAGTGAGCCTTCGATCGCGCTCCTTTTCCGGTTCTGTTGACCTTGTTCCTTCCCCGGCGCGCCTCAGCCCGCCTTTTCTGATATCCTGCTGCGGAGCGCAGAAGCGCTCCGCTTTGTCCGATGCAGAAAAAGCGGCCGGCAGCGTTCAACTGCCAACCACCAAAAAAGCGGGGCAGTTCATCGCGCCCAAGGCCGCTTTTTGTGTCCTGTTTTATGAAAAAGACGCTTCTTCCGCGCCTCGCGTCAGGCGGGACAACGCACAGACTGCGTACATATAGGCTGCAAGAATCAGCGGTGCCGGCAGCCCGTAGAGCAGCGGCGCCGGGATGATGCGCCAAAACAGCTTGAGCACGCCGATCTCCGCGCCGTAGGTGAAGAAGTAGTTCGCCTCCGGGCAGAGCGTGAGGCGCAACAGGAGATTGATAAGGTGCGCGCCTACGGCAAGCAGGCCAAAGGTCTTGAGGATCCGCGGGATATCCCTGGGGTCGGGGCGGTAAAAGCCCAGCGTCGCCAGACTCAGGCCGCAGACAACAAGGAGCGCGTGGGTCACATAGTAGCCAAAGATCCGCGGCAGGAACAGCGAAAAGCCGGAGAACAGAGGCTCCGGGAAGAGCAGCGCCATCAGTGCGCCAAGGGGCGCTACAAAGAAGGAAAAGCCCATGATCGAGCGGTTTCTCTTCCACACGCCCAGCGGGATCAGGAACAGATTGATGTTGCACAGGTGCAGCGGCAGCTCATTGAAAATGTTGAAGCCATTGGGATAGTAGGCACGGACATACGCTGCGTCCATGGACAGTGAGAGCTTGTAGACGGTAAACAGCGCAAGATTAAAAAGGCACACGCCGATCAGAAACCGGGAGCGCCGTGCTTCCGGTTTTCCGCGCAGCATCAAAAATATGAGCAGCACCGCCGCTGCCGTAAGCAAAAGCAGAAGCAAATGCAGCCCTCGAAAGGGCGTTATAGAAAATTCGTTCATTTCACACGCCGGAACGTCTTTCCGGTCTTCTCCTCAAGAAATCGTTTGAATTCCTCCACCGTCCCGCCGGTAAGAGTACGCTTGTCCAGAGGCTGCGCATAGCGTTTTTTCATCAGAAGGATGATGTAGTCCTGCGACTCAGCCAGTGCGTCGATCAGCTCATAGCGGAACGTGGAGGTGGTGACCGCCGTAACGACGGTATAGGAATCCTCGCCGAATGCGACATGATATTCCTTTGTGCCCGCCAGCGTGTTTTTGCGGGCGATCATGCCATTGAATCGGTCCTGAAACAGCAGAACGGACAGCAGCATCACCTCTACCAGCAGGGAAGTCACCGTTCTGACATCAAGCGCAAAAGGCTCTCCGTCGAATGGAATCAGCAGCAATGCATTGAATAAAAAGACGCTCCAGCCAAAAATGGCCCAAAGGATGCTGCGTTTTCGCCGCAGCACCTTGCGCATCGCGCGGGCAGCTACGGTCATAGATCGATTTGTGATATTGCTGTGAATTTCAAATGTCATGCATATTCTCCGTTGTAAGTAATTCTGCAACCGCAGGGCGTCGGGGGCCTTGCAGCTGCCGCCGGGCAGCGCGGCTGGCGCTTGTTCATCGCATCAGCCGCATCTCATTCTCAAACTGCTCCATCGCCTCCTGTCGGCTGGGAACTTGTGCAAGCGTACAGGAAAACGGCTGGCCGAACAGGGGCTGGGACAGAGTCTCCGCCCAATGCGTCAGCACCTCCGGAGTGAGGGGGCGCTCCTCCCGGAGAAAGATCACCCCGTAATAGGGCGGTACAGACGGGGAAAGCAGCTGTGTCAGCGGGACGCCGCTCCGGACGGAGGCGTTGCAGAAATGCATCTCCGGTGAAAAAAGCGGATAGTACAGCGCCCCGACGAACCAGTCCTGTTCACCGCTTCTGAGCCGCCTTGCCTGCTCCAGAAAGTGCGGATGATCCGGGTTATCCGGCTCCACAAACTCACCGTCCAGAATGGTCTGGTGAAGGGCAGAGAGGTTATGGAAATCAAAGTGGAAAAAGGGCACCTTTCCTGCCTCGTCCTCGGAAAGAGAAAACTCCGCCGCATGGAAAGGTTCCCAGTCCTTACAGCAGCGGTAATAGCCCCACCAGTAGTTCCAGTCATAAATATGCAGATATTTTTTTGCTTTGCAGTCCATAGATGTACTCCATTCTGACAATGTGGGCACAAGAGGAAATCACAGGAAACTCTCCACCCGGTACCAACAAAAGTCTTTTCTAAATCCGTCCTTTTTTCAAGAAAGGTGCCCAAAGGCAGTGCGGTGATCTTCTTATCTGCTCACCGGAACGGATATCTCGAAAACAGCGCCGGTGTCCCCGTTGTAAGCGCGGATCGTCCCTTTATGCAGGTGAATGATCTCCCGGGTCAGCGCAAGGCCGATGCCGGATTTTCCGCTTTTGCCCATGTAAAAGCGGTCGAAGATGTGGGGAAGATCTTCCTCGGCGATGCCGTCCCCGTCGTCCTGTATCCGGATGGTCACGTGCCGCTTATCCGCGCGGCAGGTCAGGCGCAGCTCGCTGCGGGCATAGCGCACGCCGTTGGACAGGATATTGGTGACCGCTCTGCGCAGCCGGGTATCATCGCAGCGGACCATAACGGGCTCATCAGGGAAGTCCGGCACGATGGCGATGCCGCTGGCAGCGGCTGCCGGCTCCACGGCGCGTATGCTGTCATAGAGCAGCTCCCGAACATCCATCTCGGAAAGGGCAAGCTGCTGCCGCCCCATATCGATTTTCGAAATGTCCAGGAGCTCGTCCACCAGTTCCGTCATGCGGTCGCTCTCCTCCAGGATCACCTCTGCCGCGCTGCCCGTGTCCATTACGCCCGCCTGTATTCCCTCCGCATAGCCCTGTATCGCCATCAGCGGCGTTTTCAGCTCGTGGGAGGCATTCTGGAAGAAGGTCTGCTGCCGCTCCGCCTCCTTCTCAATATCCCTGCCAAACCGGAACCCCAGCAGGCACATGACGGAGGAGATCGCCAGCAGCACCCCAAAGAACGCCCAGTTCAGCGTCACGATATAGCGGGTGATGGGCCCGATGTCTATGTACATGATATAGGCGTACGGCTTTTCCCAATCGTCCTGCTCCTCCTGCACGGACATGAAGATCAGATGATGCCTGTCCGTTTTGAAGGTATAGCATTGGTTGAGCG
>ERZ1026898.109-NODE-109-length-53678-cov-89.077411_pt1 | contig 53678 bp, 34 predicted proteins | sample MGYA00380178_ERZ1026898 | MGnify/ENA primary metagenome ERZ1026898 (study PRJEB33269, sample SAMEA4719814) | human gut metagenome | biome: human-associated habitat; feature: organic feature; material: feces | place: Cameroon | collected 2013-10 ...
CTTCTATACTGATATTAGACTATAAAAATTATTTATAAAATAAAAATAATGCGAATAATACGTTTAAAAATATTAAAAAAATAAAATGTGATAAAAATATTGTTTAAAATATAGATTAAGTGCTATAGTCAAGCTATTAAGTTGTCATTCATCAAAAGCAGAGTTTTATTATGAGCAAAAAGACAGTGTATTCAAATATTGCAATTGATCTAGGTGGAAAGTACACAGGATGCGTATCATACACATCTTCAATATTACCATCCGCAGACGATTTCAATGCTTTTATTATTGAAATGCCTGATGACGGTAATGGAATTAAATATACTGTAAAAGATAGAACTCAAAAGAGACATATGGTCAGATCTTTGGATAGATTTAAAAAAGCAAGAAAGCTAATCTATCTAGTTACAGCTTCAATAATAAGAAGAGAACTTTCCTCCGATGAAAAAGAAGCAATTTCTTCTTTAATGAAACGAAGAGGATACACCCGACTGGAAGCTGAGATTGATCTTGATATTTTAAAAGAATGCCCTGTAGATTTATTTACTTTGTATCTGAATGATCTGTTTGATGAAAATCAGTCTTTGTATGATCAGTTTAATCAAAAGTGTTGTGACTTAGATACTGCTAAAGCAATGAAAAAGGCTCTTGCTTCAGAAGAATTAAGTATAGCTCTGAAATCGTCTGATCTAGGTAAGACTGAAAAAACTCTGTACAAGTCTGCCTTTAACACAATGGTTGAGGCTGCAGACAATATCATCAATACATGTGAGTTTGGAAACAAACACCGTAAACAATATTTATCTGACATTAGGTTTGACATAAATAAAGATTCAAGACTAACAGATATTGTAAATGGTTTAGGAAATAGTGAAAAACTATATAGATGCATCGGAAATATATCAAATCTGCAATTGAGAGCTTTGCGTTGGTATTTCAATGATATCAGTATGAAAGGCAATCCAAAGTGGATCCCTGAAAAATTCAAAAAAGTATGGGTAAGAGCATATAAATACTTTCACTACCCTAAAGATGACCAACTAAAGGCAAGAGCTCTAATTGATAATTTAGAAAGTAGAGAAGATGCTACTTCTTTATTATTTTCTATTGATCCTCTTGATACCATACCTCCATATGAGGATCAGAACAATAGAAATCCTCCTACTGATTTAACATTACTTTTATCTCCAAAAGCGTTAGATGCTAGGTATTCAAAAGTTTGGGAGAATTGGGCAGAGAAGTTTGCTAGCTTATATCCAAATTTGACATATCAATTAGAAGATATTGTTAAAAACACCGATAGAAAATCGAGAATTGAATTAAAGAATTCAAACTCATATACCAAGAGTAAAGTTCTTCATTCGTACATTCTGCAACGTTTATTTGATCTATCCGCAAATAAAGATGAGCCTGTTACCTTATTGAGATCATGGGTAAAAGATCCTTCAAACTCAAAGTTGTTAAGCACTGCCAAGATAATCCATTCTGTAGTCGGCGAGCGAGAGGATGACTTTTATAAATTAGCTCAATCATACTATAACGAAGTTGAAATGGCTAAGTCAGGTCTATGGACAGTAGTAGAATCTCCTTTACTTGAAATTTCAGAAATACATCCTCCAATGAAAAATAAAGTTATATCAACTTTGGTAGGAAATGTGCTTGGAATTAATAACGATTTTGATTATGAGAAATTTCTTGAAGTGTGGAAATCTCCAATTAAGGGAAGAAAAACTCTAAAGTCAATTTGTAGAGATATAGAGGAACTAAGAAAAAATTACGGCAATACCTTTAAAGTTGAATATGATTATGCGATTTATTCAGCTAAAGATAAGAAAAAGACTTTAACATCAGATCAGAAGAAACTAGTCGAAATCTATAAAACGATAGAAGAGATTTCTCCTTTATTGTGGAGCAATATTTCTCAAGATTCGTTGTCTGAAATTAAATTTAACAATCCATTTAGTTTATCTCAACTGTATACTCTAATTGAAACAGATACATTGGGATTTTCAAGCAATTGTGTTGCAGTAAATAAAGAAAACAATGCAAGAATGCAATTTTTGTCAGGAAATTGTGCATTGTGTTCCCGTCTTCCAACTGAATCAGTAAGACCTTTTGATGGTGCGGTAGGTAAGATATTAGAAAGACAAGCTTATGAAATTGCTAAAGCAAAGAGCTCTGAGATAAAAGAGCTAGATGGTCTTAATGATGCTGTGATAAATGTTGGTATTTTGATAGAGCAGAATAAGTTTGAGTATTCTGCATCATTAGCAACAATTAAAAATTCAAAGTATAAGAAAAAAATTCAAAAAAGAGCAAAAAGTGGAGTTAGTCGTCAATTAGAGCAGTGGAAATCAAAAGAACAAAGAATTAAAGACGCTTCAAGAGACCTTTGTCCATATACAGGAGAACCAATATCTGAGTTATCAAACGGAGAAATTGACCATATCATTCCAAGAAGCTTTACCAAAGCTAGCATGGGTACGATTTTTAACTCCGAAGCAAATCTGATTTTTTGCAGTAAAGATGGAAATCAGACTAAGAAAGAAAATGTGTATACATTAAGAGATCTATCCCCGAAGTATCTTAATGCTGTGTTTGGGACAGCAGACAGTGTAAAGATCAAGCAAGAAATTGATAGTACTGTAGCAATTTTAAGTGATAAAAATCCTAGATTGTTATTTGATATGATGAATCAAAGAGAGCAAGATTGTTGCAGACATGCCTTATTTATGCCTCACAGTAAAGCATATCAAATTGTAGTATCAGCTTTAGCAAGATCTTACAGTACAAGAGTAAATGGTACTCAGTCTTATTTTGTAAAAGCAATTATCTCAAAATTAAGAAACGAGCTATCTTCTTGGTTAAAAACTCACAATAGTACTTTAAATTTCTTCGCTTATAAGGTGGATCCTTCTGACGTTCATTCCACTAGAGAGAACTTGAGTAAATCTAATCCATTTTTGAAAAAGCAAGAAAATCAGCCAATAACATCTCATGCAATAGATGCAATGTGTGTTCTTTCAGTTGCAAGCAATGTTGAGTCTATTTCTGAGAATATTTCTGAAAATGGAAGCATAGCTTATCTATCCAATTTAGAGAGCCTAGAAAAAGTTCTTCCAAACCAATATAGAATTGTACGTATAGAGAAGAAATCATTTTTCAATAAAGACGTCCCTGAATCAAGAAAACTCTTTAAGGACACTATATATGCTGAACATTTCCTCACAGTTATGTCCTTAAAAGATCAATTAAAGGTCGGTTTTAATTGGAATTCAAATGATGAAGGAAATTCTGTAGAAATTGTAAAAGGGCAGAAAGAGTTCCTTGAAATTTTAGCTCCATTCTTTACAGATAAAGTCGTTATTGATGGTTCATTCCATGCCTATAAAATTGACAAAATTAGGGCTTTTAATTTCATCCATAAATACTTATCTCATGAGATTGATGATAATCAAATGACAAAACGTCAGTATGAGTTGTTAAATTCTTTGCACTATACGACTTTGAATACTGATGTAAGTACAATCTACTCAAAAAACAAATTTAAAGAACGTAAAGAAATCATGAAGAAAGATAATTTTGAAATAAAAGTTAAATTCCCTTCATGGTTGAAGATAGCTGGTAGAAAGTCATTAGAATTACCTTCAAAACATGAATGGGAATCAGTAGTTTCCAAATTTGAAGATTTGTTAGGCAAAAAAGTTGAAAATGGTTTAGATATTTTCTATGAACGCTTAAATCTAAAAAAGAAAAAAAATTCTGCATTAAAGCACAAAGGTACAAGAAGAGTATTCAGCTTACCTGTAATTAGCACCCCATCAGGAGGAATTAGAATTAGACGTCAATCAGTAGATAATAAAGATGTTTACCAAATTGTTGAAGCAAATACTCCTGAATCAGTGCTATTCAAAGGTTTTTTTGTGCACAATGAAAAAGTATCTTGGTCTGACTATGTAATGTTAGATTCTTACATAGGTAAAAATCTAACCTATGTTGGTGAGCCTGTAGCAAATAGCGATTGCTATGTAACAATGGATGAAGAACGCTTAGTCTTTAAGGATGACTCTCTATCAATCTTTATGTCGCCTTCTTCAAAAGACAGATCTATGATCAGAATAGTTCAGTCTTTTGATGATTTTAATTCTTGTTTAGGCGGTAAATTTAAATCACCATTAGATGTGCCTTCAGAAATAACTCTCGTAACTAATGATAGTTGCCATGATCTAGATAACTTTTTATCAGAGATTAATAAGGATTTCATTGGAAAGCCTAGAGATGGAAAAATCAAGTTGCTTTCCATTGGCAATAAAGTTTGCTATTGGTACCAAACATCAAGAAATAAAAAGGTAAAAGCAGTATTTGAAAATCCATTGAATTGATATGAGATATCTTACTGTAAGCGAATATGGAACATTTTTAGGACTTTCTGGCGAAAGACTGACTGTAAAACAGGATGGTAAACTGATAAAGGAGATCCCCTTATCTCGATTAAGAACGATTTGTGTTCTTAAAAGGGGAGTATCCGTTTCTGGTGACTTGATCTTGTCCTGCTCTTTAAGAGGAGTAAGAATACTCTTTTTAGATTGGAAAGGTCAGACCATATCAGCTGTATTAGGTCAGAATCAGCATGCAGTAGTTTCTTTGAGAAAATCTCAATTTGATTTTATTAAAGATGAAGCTCTTTGCAGTGAAGTTTCCAAAAAAATCATTCTTTCAAAGGTTAGAAATCAACGTGCCGTTGTACTTTATTTCTCAAAATATCAATTGAAGAATAATGAAGAGTTAACGGTAATCGTAGACAAATATGTTACTTCTGTAAATCAGATAGTAAATCAGATCAAAAACCTTCAAGGTCCACAATGGAAGACTTCATTATTTGGACTAGAGGGAAAAGCCGCTGTATTGTACTGGAATATTCTTATTTCTCTGTCTTTACTTCCCAATGATTTTGAATGCAGAGAAGGTCGAGGTGCTAATAGCATGACCAATAAGGCTCTTAATTATGGCTATGCAATTTTGGCAAGTTTTTTATTATCGGCAGTTGATAATGCTGGATTTGAAATGTACGCTGGTTTCTTTCATGTAGATAGACCAGGAAAGCCTTCACTTGTTTTGGATCTTATGGAAGAGTACAGAGCTTGGGTTGTTGATAGAGTTGTAATAAAACTTAGATCAAGACTAGCCTGTATAAAAGAATTTGACGCCTCAATTAAAAAAGCGATAAGTGATGGAATTTACCAAACAATGGCTACAAAGTACTCTTATAACAAGAAAAAAGTGAAACTAGAAAATATTATTCAAAGGCAAGTATACAGGTTGTCAGGCGTTATAAGTGAAAAAGGAAATTATAAGGGCTATTCCTTTAAGTGGTAAACAAAGATGAACATTTACCAAAAGTACCTTGTCTGTTACGACATAGAAAATGATAAAACCAGAAAGAAGTTCTTTGAGAAAATGAAAGATCTTGGGTTGATATCTATACAGAAGTCTGTTTTTTATGGAGATTTAAATCAAGCTGAGTTCTCTGCCATGAAGAAAGTGGTTCTAAAAATGCTTGATCCTGATTCTGACAAGTGTTTTTGGACAAAGTGCACATTGTCTGATAAAGATTTAGGCAACTGTTTTGGTTATAAAAACTTTAAATATATAGAGCCCGATGGATACGAATCAATTTAACCTACCGGTATCAATGCTAAGACAATACTGTTTTTGTCCAAGGATCCCTTATTTCTATATTGCTAGAAATATTTCTCCATTAGAAAAAGTATGGATGTCTCAAGGTACTGAAGAACATAAGCGCCAAGAGATGTTATCTAAAAGGAGAAATCTGTCTAGATTTGGAATTTCAACAATTGGTAATGTTTCTTTCAATGTTGAAGTATATAGTGACAACCTGTCTCTTCATGGCATATGTGATGCCATTTTGTTTACAGAATCTGAACTCTGTGTTATCGAATTTAAAAATTCTGAATATGAGAAATTCAGCCTAGGAACGGCAGTGCAACTATGTGCGTACTCAATGCTATGCGAAGAAAAGTACGGAGTAGAAGTTAAACAGTGCTTTGTTCTTTATGGAAATAAAGGAAATACTAGAAGAGCGAGTATTGATGCATCCATCAGATCCAAAACATTGGAAGTAAGAGATAGCATCATACACAACCTCAAAAAGGCTGATATACCACCATCTAGCGCAGAAGAAAACAAATGCGGACAATGCGAATTCTTTAACTTCTGTGCAGACCGGTTTTAAAAAATACATCCAGATGCTTACGCAGTTGCTAGACTTAATCTTGATTTTTGATGATTTCAGCTCGCCATAAAGACGACTTCAAGAACTTTTTCAATCTATGATCTTATTGTAAAGTATTTTTTTCGAAAAATATATTTGTTTCAGTGCAAAAAATAATATTTCGAAACTTACATCACATTTTATATGTGCAACATCTTCTTTTTAAAGAATTTTATGTTGCAGCTTCAATTATAGATTGAAAAAGCCCTTAACTGAAACCGATAGTGTCATCGTCCATGGCGAAGCTGTTATCAGGCTTCAATTATAGATTGAAAAAGCCCTTAACTGAAACTCACATGGGACATCAGGATCTAAACTGATCCTGAAAAGCTTCAATTATAGATTGAAAAAGCCCTTAACTGAAACATCCTTGATGATGCGGAGATTAACGCCGTTTGTGAGCTTCAATTATAGATTGAAAAAGCCCTTAACTGAAACGAATTTTGATTAAAAGTATCAAGACCAATACCTTTGCTTCAATTATAGATTGAAAAAGCCCTTAACTGAAACCTAGATAAAGGCGACGCATATCCGAGCATCATTTGCGCTTCAATTATAGATTGAAAAAGCCCTTAACTGAAACTGAATTAGTGCACTTGCTAATCGTGCCCCCAAAAGAGCTTCAATTATAGATTGAAAAAGCCCTTAACTGAAACGTTACCACCGATAGAAACTCGGCTACTAGTGCCAGCTTCAATTATAGATTGAAAAAGCCCTTAACTGAAACTGCCGATGCTCATGATAAAGCAAAACAAGCTTTAAAAGCTTCAATTATAGATTGAAAAAGCCCTTAACTGAAACAACACATCAATCCAAACGTAAACATGACCGCTAATCGTTGCTTCAATTATAGATTGAAAAAGCCCTTAACTGAAACAAAGAGCGGTCAAATGATGAACGTTCGATGTTTGTCTGCTTCAATTATAGATTGAAAAAGCCCTTAACTGAAACAAGTAAAAAGAGAGGAGCAATAAAAAGCATAAAGAAAGCTTCAATTATAGATTGAAAAAGCCCTTAACTGAAACAGCAATGCTCTTAGCTTCTTAGATGCTTCTTTTTTGGCTTCAATTATAGATTGAAAAAGCCCTTAACTGAAACATGTCAAATGAACTTTCATAATCACTGATAAAAAGCTTCAATTATAGATTGAAAAAGCCCTTAACTGAAACCCTGCGATACTAATAGGGCATTTAATACCTTTTGCTCGCTTCAATTATAGATTGAAAAAGCCCTTAACTGAAACTATCTACTAATTTGCCAGGAATTAACATCAGCTTGTGCTTCAATTATAGATTGAAAAAGCCCTTAACTGAAACGTCTTAACCCTGTTCTTTCAGCTACTGGTGGAAGGCTTCAATTATAGATTGAAAAAGCCCTTAACTGAAACACATGGAACGATGACTCTATTGCTTTCTTCACCAAGCTTCAATTATAGATTGAAAAAGCCCTTAACTGAAACTAAGAAGTGGGTAGAGCTGGCGCAGAACTCCATGAAAGCTTCAATTATAGATTGAAAAAGCCCTTAACTGAAACACTTACAAGCTCACTGTTAGCAAAGCTCGGGTATATTACAAGCTTCAATTATAGATTGAAAAAGCCCTTAACTGAAACTTTAAACACCATAGAAGATAGAACCATCAAAAACAGCTTCAATTATAGATTGAAAAAGCCCTTAACTGAAACTACTTTTTACGTAACCTCTTAATGAATAAAACAAGCTTCAATTATAGATTGAAAAAGCCCTTAACTGAAACTTGAGCATTAGTCATATTAACATCATAGAGCATGTCGCTTCAATTATAGATTGAAAAAGCCCTTAACTGAAACATGTACCAATCGTAGTTTTTAGCTTCCTTGTCAGCGCTTCAATTATAGATTGAAAAAGCCCTTAACTGAAACCCAATTTCAAGAGTTGTTGCTGTCCAGAATGAAGCTTCAATTATAGATTGAAAAAGCCCTTAACTGAAACAGTCATCAGCTAAAAGAGCTTCGCCAAAAGCTTCATAGCTTCAATTATAGATTGAAAAAGCCCTTAACTGAAACTTAGCGATGTTTATGAGTGAAGTTGATCGTAGTAAATATGCTTCAATTATAGATTGAAAAAGCCCTTAACTGAAACTACTGTTGGAAGACAAAAGACATGCTGACCATTTCTTGCTTCAATTATAGATTGAAAAAGCCCTTAACTGAAACTCTCAGACATTATTAAAAGGCTCTTAAGGTTTAGGCTTCAATTATAGATTGAAAAAGCCCTTAACTGAAACTCTCAGACATTATTAAAAGGCTCTTAAGGTTTAGGCTTCAATTATAGATTGAAAAAGCCCTTAACTGAAACCCAGAGAGGATAGCTGTAACCTGACCGTTGTTCAGCTTCAATTATAGATTGAAAAAGCCCTTAACTGAAACCACGTTGTGGTGGATGTCTCTGTTCTTATATACTTTGTTTCCATTACAGATTGATCAAAATATAAACAGAAAGCTTTTTTGAAAGGCATTAAGCTTATTACTCCATATAATTCTTACTGAGAATTTCAATTTTGTAAAGTACTAATGTAAAATAGAAACATATTTGAATTTAAACTTTTTTTAAGTAGAAAACATATGACTGAGAAGTTACAGAAAATTTTATCCCGTGCTGGAATTGCTTCACGTAGAGCTCTTGAGCAGATGATTGATCAGGGCAGAGTTACCGTAAATGGCAAAATGGCAACTATCGGTGACAGATACGAAGCAGATGACATTTTAGTTAAAATTGACGGTAAGGTAGTATTAACACCTGACAGTCAAAAAGTATCTTGCAGAGTCTTAATGTATCATAAGCCTGAAGGTGAGCTTACTACATTATCAGATCCTGAAAACAGACCTACAGTTTTCGACCATATTCCAAAGCCTCCAACCGGTCGCTGGATCTACATTGGACGTCTTGATATCAATACCTCAGGTTTACTCTTATTTACTACCGATGGTGAATTAGCAAATGCACTGATGCATCCTAAATATGAAGTTGAGCGTGTATATGCAGCTCGTATCTATGGTGAAGTAAGTGAAGAGCAAATCGATCAGTTAACCCAAGGCGTAATGCTAGAAGATGGTAAAGCTCGCTTTAATAAAGTAACTTACGTTGGTGGTGAAGGCCGCAATGCCTGGTACCACGTAACCTTAAAAGAAGGTCGTAAGAGAGAGGTCCGCCGTCTTTGGGAAGCAGTAGGTCTTAAAGTTTCACGTCTTATCAGAATTAAGTACGCTGGTATTGATCTTGATCCTGACTTAAAGACAGGACAGTTCAGAGAACTTACCTTAAACGAGTTAAACCGTTTAAGAAAAGCTGTTCATTTAGATCCTGTTGAAGAGTTGGCTCCAGCATTAGACTTAAATGCTTCATCTTCAAATAAAGGAAGAAAAGCTACAAAAGCTCCTGAAAGAAAGCCTGTTTCATTTAATTCTTCTAAAGAAGAAAATGATGATAAGTCTTCAAGAAGATCTCCTTACGGAAAGCCTCAAGCTCGTTCAGCAAGAGGCGAGAAATCATCTTTCCCTAAGAAAGGTAAAACTTTTGGAGATAGCAAAGGTCGCAAGTTTTCAAAAGAATCTTCTTTTGATAAGAATGACAGAAGAAAGACTTTTACTAAAGATGATTCCTCAAAGAAGTTTGGACCTAAGTCAAACAACTCTGCAAAGCACTTTGTTTCACACACAAATCTTCGCTCTGAGAAAGAAGGTCAGTCTTTTAATAAAGGCTATGCTGTAAAGAGCAGAGGCAGTGCTGTATCAAAGTCTTCTTTTGCAAGACCTAGAAGAACAAATAGAGGTTCTTACTAAGCTTAAGAGCTTTCTTTTAAGAGATAATCGTGAAGGCGGATATTTATGAATGAGCTTTTAAATTTTGAGATATTTTCAAATGAAGAGCTTGTAGCAAAGGTAACCGCCTTTTCTTCACGAGGACATGATGTCTATGATTTTAGCTATGTTCCTTCTTGGATAGAAAAAGGCTATTCTCTAGATCCAACATTGTATTTCACTTCTGATATTCAACATGTCCAAGTTCTTCCTCCTTGCTTACAAGATATATGTCCAGATCGATGGGGAAGGTTAATTCAAAAAAGAAAGTTAGGTTACACTCCTTCTTCAACTGAGTATTTGCTTGGTGTAAGCGATTATTTTCGAATGGGCGCTTTACGAATCAAATTCAATGGTAAATTTGTTGATGATTCTACGGATAGACCGAAGTTAACAAGTTTAAATGAGTTAATCGAAGCTTCTAGACAAGTAGAGCTTGGTAATACGAGTGATCATGATATAAAGTTGCTATTTGCTCCAAGTGGCAGTTTAGGAGGGGCAAGACCAAAAGGTTGTGTAGTAGATAAAGGTCAACTTTTTTTAGCTAAGTTTCCATCAATAAACGATCAAGATATTCAGTTGTCAAAGTGCGAGAAAGTATATTTAGATTTGGCAAAAGAAGCTGGTATCAAAGCTTGTTCATCTAAAGTTATTGAATCGAAGTTTGGAGATGTTCTTCTTTTACCAAGGTTTGACCGAAACACAAATAACACCAGAATTCCTTTTATGTCTGCAATGACGGCTCTTGGATTGTCAGAAAATGATGAGTTGGATAATTACAGCTATGTAGATCTTGCAATGTCAGATTTCATGACGTCAAAAGAACAAAAGCAAGAATTATTCAGAAGAATGCTCTTTAATGGACTTTTTGGAAATACAGATGACCATTTGAGAAATCATGGTTTTTTACGTATCAATGGAGAATGGCAATTATCTCCAGCCTACGACTTAACACCGAATACAGTTCCCTACAATAAACAACACCACGCATTATGTTTTATTGAAGGTAAAGATTTACCATCATTAGCTTTATTTAATGATATAAAAGATTATTTTGAGGTTGATGACAAGCTTTTCAAATCAATGTTACTTGATATGAAGAATGCTCTAGCATCATGTCTATCTTTTCTTAAGAAGAATAAAGTTTCACAGGACAACATAAAATTGCTTGAAAACAATTTTGAGCACGAAGATTTTGAAAAGCTAAAATCCATTGTTTAGCTGTCATATCTATCAATTTGAAGCAAAAGAATGCACCTATTGCAATTGTGCTATGCTAATTCGTTATTTCAACTGTAATATATAGCAAAGCATTCGATGTTACTTCACATAATTAATACATGTTGTTAACATTTGTTGCTTATAATTGCTATATTTACATCGTTATACATACTTTTGATTTTATTTGAGAAATTAAAACTTAAAATGAACGCAGACCCGACTGTCTTTAGTCACACATTTCTATCTGATTTCTTTTTCAACTCATTTTTACAGCTAGGAGCTTACTGATATGCAAGATCAAGCTCTAGCTCATCCAACTTTAATATTTGATATGCTGTGGGTATTAGATCCTACCGCATGGTTAGGTTTATTAACCTTAACAGCAATTCAGATTGTTTTAGGTATTGATAACTTACTATTCATTGCTATTCTGTCAGCAAGACTTCCAGCAAGACAAGGTAAGACTGCTCGCTACATCGGTTTAGGTGGTGCTTTAATCATCAGAATTATCTTGATGATCTTCGCCGCTTACGTAATGGCAATGTCAGAGCCATTGTTCACTGTCTTAAACTTTGAAGTTTCAGTTCGAGACTTAATGATGTTCTTAGGTGGTGCTTTCTTGATATACAAATCTACAGAAGAGCTTCATTCAAAGTTAGAAGACCAAAGCAATGAAGAGTCTGTTTCTGTAAGCAAGTCAGCAGGCCATTCATTTGTTATTGTAGCCACACAGATTATGATTCTAGATGTACTCTTCTCAGGTGATTCAATCATCACCGCAGTTGGTATGACCAATCATGTTTACATCATGATCATAGCTGTAACTATTGCTATGGCATTATTGATGTGGGCTTCAGGCTTTATTGCAGTCTTTGTTTCAAAGCATCCTACAGTAGTTATATTGTGTTTAGGCTTCCTGTTGCTTATCGGTTTCAGCCTGATTATGGAATCATTCCATATTGAAGTACCAAAGGGATACTTATACTCAGCAATTGGCTTCTCATTGTTAATCGAGATCTTCAACCAGGCCTCAAGAAAGACTGTTTTGAACTTAAAGCACTCTAATAACATGCAGGCCCGTCAGGTAGCAGCTCATCTGGTCTTAAGACTGTTAGGCTCAAAAAATGACGACGATGTGCATTCAATTAAGGAAGCTATTGTTTCACGTCCTAGTGCCTATGTCTTTAACAAGCAGGAAAAAGAGATGGTATCTCGTGTTCTTGAAATGTCATCACTGCCTGTAAAGGCTGTAATGACAGCTAGAACCGATCTGCAGACTATTAAAGTTGACGGTACAAAGGAATATATCTTAAACAAAGCCTTATCCTGCACTAAATCATTACTGATAGCTTATAGAAGCGGTCATAAAGATCAGCCTTTAGGTTTTGTTTCAAGAGCAGATGTTTTAGGCCTTTTTGTCGAAGACAAGGTTGATGTTGCCCACATGGAAAAGATTGTCCAGGAGCCATTGTATCTTCCACAGACAATTAACATCTTAAGTGCGTTAGAGCAGTTCAGACAGTCAAAGAAATATTTTGGATTTGTCTTTGATGAGTTCGGTGGCTTTGAAGGTATTGTCACTGTCCATGATGTGGTCGAAGAGATTACAGGTGAGATGCCTGAAAAGAGCGAAACACCTGAGATTGTCCGCTATGGCAAAGACGGTAATTCATTCAGAGTTGACGGTGATGCAATTTTACCAGATGTAGCAAGAGTTACAGGACTTGAGCTTCCTCCATCAGAGCATTATCAGACTATTGCAGGTTACGTTTTAGACCGATTGCAGAGAGTTCCAAAGCAAGGCGAAACTTTGGAAGTTGGTGACTGGAAGATTGAAGTTTTCAGCGCTGATGCAACTGCAATTAACGTCTTAAAACTCTATAGGATAAAGTAGGAAAAAACTTGATTTTTATCCTTACTTTTGCTATAAATAAAGGGCTTGAAGCTGATAGCGTTTCAAGCCTGTTCAAGTGTGAGCTTGAACCTTCAGTAATAAACGAGTTTATTACTGATAGATATAGTGGAACTTCATAAAGAAAGGGACCCTAGTTGAGGTCCTTTTTTTGTGTTTAAAATTAAATAAATTGAGGTACTAATGGCAGGAACCATTGAAGAGAAAGTAGCAGAGCTAGTAACTCCTCTGGTGGAGTCTATGGATCTTACTGTATGGGGTATCAGATTCCGTGGCGGTAATGATCATGCGATGTTGCAGGTGTTTGTTGATTCTGAGCAAGGTGTAAGCGCAGATAAGTGTGGCGAGTTAATGGATGTATTATCTCCTGCTTTAGATGCAGCTGACCTTATCGCTCCTAAATATACACTTGAGGTATCTTCACCTGGTCTTGACAGAATTTTGTTCACACTTGAGCAAGCTAAGGCTTATACAGGTAAAACTGTAAAAGCTGAACTTAGAATTCCTACTCAGGGCAGACATAAGCTTCAAGGTACTTTAGATGAAGTAACTGATGATGGCATGCTGAAGATTAACGATAAGATCTCAGGTCTTATCGAAGTTGCATTCTCAAATGTATCTACAGCACGTGTTGTCCCAGAGTTTCCAACTAACAACAAAAAAGCTCCTAAAAGCGGATCATAGAGAGGTCTTAAATTAAAAATGGGTAAAGAGATCATTGCCATCGCAGAGGCACTATCAAACGAGCGTGCTATTCCTAGAGATAAGATTTTTGAAGCTTTAGAGACTGCATTAGCAACTGCAACCAAGAAAAAGTATCCGGTTGATATCTTAGTTCGTGTTGTAATTGACAAGAAAGACGGCTCATATGACACCTTCCGCCGTTGGGAAGTAGTTGATACTGACGGTCCACTAGAGAAGCCTGCTCAGGAAATATCACTTGCAGCAGCCGCTGTTGACCATCCTGGTATTAAAGCTGGTGATATTGTTGAAGAGCAGATCCCTTCTGTTGAGTTTGACCGTATTACAATTCAGACAGCAAAGCAGGTTCTATCTCAGAAAGTTAAAGATGCTGAGCGCGAGCAGGTTGTAGCAGAGCAGCGTGACAGAATCGGTCATGTTGTAAATGCAACCGTTAAAAAGCAGACTCATGACATCATGGTTTTAGATTTGGGCAACAACGCTGAAGCTGTTCTAAAGCGTGAACAGATCATTCCTCATGAGACCTATGGTCGTGGTGACAGAGTTAAGGTTTTATTACAGGATATCCGTTCAGAGCCAAATCGTGGTCCACAGATCATCTGCTCAAGAACTTCACCTGATTTCTTAAAAGAGTTATTCAGAATCGAAGTACCTGAGATTGGTGAAGACGTAATCGAAATCATGGGCGCAGCTCGTGATCCTGGTTCACGTGCAAAGATCGCTGTAAGATCCAAGGACAGAAGAATCGATCCTCGTGGCGCATGTATCGGTATGCGTGGCGCTCGTGTAATGGCTGTATCTAACGAGCTGTCAGGTGAAAAGATTGACGTTGTTTTATACGATGAGAACTTAGCTCAGTACGTAACTAATGCTATGGAACCTGCTGAAGTATCACGTATTATCATCAACGAAGATGATCACACTATCTTAATTGCTGTAGCTGAAGAGAACTTAGCTTTAGCAATCGGTAGAAACGGTCAGAACGTACGTTTAGCTTCACAGCTTATCGGTTGGGATCTGAAGGTTATGACTGAGAAAGAACTTGAGTCAAGCATTCAGCAGGAAGTAGGTAAGGTAGTAAAGCTATTTGAAGATTCTTTAAATGTTGATGAAGAGTTCGCAACTGCTCTGTCAGATGCAGGATTCACCACCTTAGAAGAAGTTGCATACGTTGAACCAGAAGAGCTTTTAGCTATCGATGGTATGGATGAGGAAACAGCATCTCAGTTACAGGAAATAGCAAGAAAGGTTGTTGAGAGCAAAGAAAATGCTGAAACTGCTGAAGCTATCGCTCAATTATCATCACTAGACGGTATCGATAAAGAATTAGCTGCTAAGTTAGTAGCTCACGGTATCAAGTCAGGTGAAGATCTTGCAGATCAGGCTACCGATGATTTAACTGACATCGAAGGCTTAGATGAGAAGAAAGCTGGTGAAATCATTATGGCAGCTCGTAATGAGTACTGGTTCAAAGAAGAAAACAAATAATACAGGAAGACTTGAATGATGAATGAAGAAAATCAGGGCAATGCACCAAAGCGTATGTCTTTAAAGAAGAAGTCTTCTGGCACTATGACTTTGCAGAATGCAGGCGGTGCTAAGAAAGTTCAGGTTGAAGTTCGTAAAAAGAAATTTAACTTCGACCCTAAAGAGCGTAAGGCTCAGTTAGAGCAGGAAGCTATTGCAAAGCAAAAGGCTGAAGAAGAGGCTAGAAAAGCTGAAGAGGCTCGTAAGGCCGAAGAAGCTAAAAAAGCCGAAGAAGCTCGCAAGGCTGCAGCTGCTAAAGCTGAGGCTGACAAGAAGGCTAAGGAAGCAGCTAAAGCTGCGGCTGTTAAGGCTCAGCCAAAGCCAACTCCTGTTCCTCATAAAGAGAAGCATGAGGATAAGGCAACTGAAGAGTTACGTCGTGCTCAAGAAGAGCAACAAAAGCGTAAGTCTGAAGAAGAGTCAAAGAGACTTGCTGAGCAGGCCAGAAAGTTAGCTGAAGAAAACGAGGCTCGTTGGGCAGCAGAAGAAGAGGCTCGCTCTCACGAGAATGATGACGACGATTCAACAACTTCACAGTATGTTCGTGAAGCTGAGGCTCGTCAGGAGCGTGAGGCTGAAAACAGAGGCCGCCACCGCGACAGAAATGGTGACAGACGTTCAGCTAAGCGCTTTGAAGAGAATGAGCAGAATTCAAACAATCGCCGTCAGAAAGGCGGTAAAGGTGGTAAGAGCGTAAAGGGTGCTGCAAAATTAAATCAGCAGCAACACGGCTTTAACCGTCCTGCTGTTCCTGTAAACCGTGATGTTGAGATCGGTGAGACCATCACTGTAGCTGAATTAGCAGCTAAGATGGCTGTTAAGGCAACTGAAGTTATCAAGACCTTAATGAAATTAGGTGAAATGGTAACTATCAACCAGGTTTTAGATCAGGCAACAGCTCAGCTAGTTGCTGAAGAAATGGGACACAAGGTAATTCTGCGTAAAGAGAATGAACTTGAAGACGAGTTATTAAACGGCAACAAGGATTCAAAAGCAGAGGCAACTCCTCGTGCTCCTGTTGTTACCATCATGGGTCACGTTGACCATGGTAAGACCTCTTTACTTGACTACATCAGAAAGTCAAAGGTAGCAGTAGGCGAAGCTGGTGGTATTACCCAGCGTATCGGTGCTTATCATGTACAGACTCGTAATGACGGTATCACCTTCTTAGATACCCCAGGTCACGCAGCATTTACTGCAATGCGTGCTCGTGGTGCTCAGTGTACTGATATTGTAGTTTTAGTTGTAGCTGCAGATGACGGTGTAATGCCTCAGACCTTAGAAGCTATTCAGCATGCTCAGGCAGCTAAGGTTCCTATGATTGTTGCTATCAACAAGATGGATAAGCCAGGTGCAGACCCTCAGAGAGTTATCAATGAGTTAATGCAGCACAGTGTTATTCCTGAGTCAATGGGTGGTGAGAACCAGTTCGTTGAAGTTTCAGCTAAGACCGGTATGGGCGTTGATGATCTGTTAGAGGCTATTACTCTACAGGCTGAAGTTTTAGAGTTAAAGGCTGTTCATGATGGTATGGCTGAAGGCGTAACCATTGAGTCTCGTCTTGATAAAGGTCGTGGTCCTGTAGCAACAGTTCTTGTGCGTTCTGGTACCTTAAAGAAGGGAGACATTATCCTTTGCGGTCTGCAGTACGGTCGTGTTCGTTCAATGAGAAACGAAAACGGCAAGGAAGTAACCGAGGCTGGTCCTTCAATCCCTGTTGAGGTATTCGGTCTGTCAGGTGTTCCTGCAGCAGGTGACGAGGTTACCGTTGTAGCTGATGAAAGAAAGGCTCGTGAAGTTGCTTTATTCCGTCAGGGTAAATACCGTGAGTTAAAGATTGCAAAACAGAAGAGTGCACAGTTAGCTTCTATGTTCAAGGAGAGCAATGCTTCAGAGTTGAAGGTTGTTCTAAAGGCTGATACTCAGGGTTCTGTTGAAGCTATTTCTGATGCTCTGCTAAAACTTGGTAACGAAGAAGTGCAGGTTAAGATTATCGGCTCAGGTGTTGGTGGTATTACCGCAAACGACGCAACCTTAGCTGCTGCTGATGGTGCTGTTGTAATCGGCTTTAACGTTCGTGCTGATGGTCCTGCCCGTCAGGTAATCGATTCAGAGTCAGTTGATTTACACTACTACAGTGTTATTTACGACTTGATTGATGATGTGAAGAAGGCTATGTCTGGTCTGCTCAAGAAAGAGATCAGAGAAAACTTCATCGGTTATGCTGAAGTTCGTGAAATCTTCCGTCACCCTAAGTATGGTGCAATCGCAGGCTGTATGGTTGTTGAAGGCGTCGTAAAGCGTTCAGCTCCTATCCGTGTGCTGCGTGACAATACCGTTATCTTCGAAGGTGAGCTTGATTCATTACGTCGTTTCAAGGATGATGTATCTGAGGTTAAGCAGAACAACGAGTGCGGTATCTGTGTTAAGAACTACCAGGATGTTCGTGTAGGTGACCGTATCGAGTGCTTCGAGAAGGTTGAAGTTGCACGTACTCTTGATTAAAGGAAATTATGCCAAGAAGTTACGGTAGAAATGAAAGAGTTGCAGCAGCTGTAAGACGTGAGCTTGCAGATGTGCTGCAAAATGAGCTTCATGATCCTCGTGTGAAGAATGCAACTATCACTGAAGTTGATGTTTCACCTGATCTTAGAAATGCTCGTGTTTACATTTCTTTTTTAACAGATAAGAAAGAAGAAATTGATGCTGCTATGAAAGGCTTAAAGAGCGCTAAAGGCTTTTTACGTTCACAGTTAGCTTCAAGACTAAACTTACGTTATATGCCTGATCTTGATCTGCGTTATGATTCATTACTCACAGAGTCAATGAAACTTGATGCTCTGATTGCTAAAGGCTTAAACAAGAACTAGTCTGTATATACACAGAAAGGTACCCTGAATCATAAAAAGTTCAGGGTATTTTTTTTGAGATAGAGGAAAGTGTTTTAATTTCAATGAGCAATGAAAGGAGTTGTTAAAAGTGCTTTTCCAAGCCTGCTTATTTGCATTCTCAGTTAGCAGTGCTTCTGCTGTGAATTGTATAAGCAACAGGAAAATGTCTGTTTGTAATAGGACTGAACCATATTTCGTGGGAACCTTTGCCTTGTCTGACTAAATAGCACCCTTTGTCCTTGAGGTAAGCTATAAGTTTATCGTAGTAATCTGTTCCCCTTTAAGCCAAACGTTCCATATTGTTGAGAAAATAAAACTTAGTGTGACGTGGCTTCAAGTTGTAATTGAGCTCAAGAAGTTCTTCTGCAATGATGTTAACCTCTTTGATAAGTCCCTCAATTGTAGGCATCTTAGCAATCAATCCCGGAAGATCTGGACTTTTGCACCAATAAACCTTATTTTCATTATCTTTATGAATAACAACCCTAAAAATTAGTGTAAAGCCGAATTTGTAGGCAATTTTCCAAAAGGGCAGTCCAATACGGTAGTTCATATCATATCGCCTAACAGTTAGCATAAGTATAGATTAATTATCTTGTCAAATTATGATCGTTTATACAGCTTTTTATCGGTAAGTTCTGTAACTTTGAAAAAGACGTAAGCAGAATGTACAATAGAGGCTTGAATAATATAATTTTAGGAGAGAGTCGTGGTAGCTTCAATGGTACAGCAAAAGCCAATTAAATCAGCTGTAATTGTATCTAAAGTATATAAGCGTCCAGTGTCTGGAGCTATCAGAGATATTGCCTCAAAACTAACCAAATTAGGTGTAAAAGTATATCTTGAGGCTAATACATCTGTAGGCTTTAATATTCCTGAAATTGAAAGTATTACCCGTCGTCAGATGCGTGATCTTGACCTTATCATCGTTGTAGGTGGAGATGGCTCTGTTCTAGGTGCAGCCAGGACCTTAGTAGATTTGAAAGTTCCAGTATTAGGTATTAACCGCGGACATTTAGGCCTGCTTACAGATGTCAATCCTGACAATCTTGATGAGAGCTTAAAAAAGGTTGTAAAAGGCTACTACTCATTAGAGGACAGAACCATGATTGATGTTCGTGTCTCTCGTGATTCTGAAGATGGAGTTGGTGAGTTAATCGGTCAGTCATTAGCAACTAACGAAACCGTTATTCACTCAGGCACCATGGCTCATATGATGGTGTTTAGAGTAACTATTGATGGTACCTATATGTACACCCTAAGAGGTGACGGTATTATCGTCAATACACCTACAGGCTCAACTGCATATTCATTATCAGCAGGTGGTCCTATTATTGAACCAAATCTTGATGTTCTGTCACTAGTGCCAATGTTCCCACAGTCACTAAACTGCTCTCCTATTATCATTCCAGGAAAATCAGAGGTTAGAATCGACTTTGAATGTCCTGATGATATGGCAGAGTTAATTGCAATCAACTGTGATGGTCAGGTAACCATGAGAGCTGATACTAAAAGCTCTGTACTTATAAGACAGCATCACATACCTTTGACACTTATTCACCCTCAAGGTTATGACTATTACAGCCTGTTACGTCAGAAATTAGGCTGGGCTCAAAGTCTTGTTTAGGACCAAACTTTCAGTTTGAGTCTGTTTTTGGAGTAGTTATGCTTGAACAATTAATCGTAAAAGACTTTGCTTTAAGTGATAAAAATACCCTTGATTTTCATAGTGGCATGACCTGTATTACAGGTGAAACCGGTGCTGGTAAATCATTAACTGTAGATGCTTTATCTATGCTCTTAGGTGCAAGAGCAGATGCTATGTGCGTAAGAACAGGCTGTGCTAAAGCTGAGCTTGATGCGGTGTTTTCAATTGAGAACAATCAGGCTGTTATCGATTTTCTAAACGAGCGTGAGCTTACAGCAGAGGATAACACTCTAATGCTCCGCCGTGTTATAGGAGCAGATGGTAAGTCAAAGTCTTATATTAACGGTTCTCCTTGTACTTTATCCTTACTAAAAGAGCTAGGCTCTTACATTGTGGCAATTCACGGACAGCATGCAAGCATTAAGCTTATTGATAAGAACAATCAGCTATCCTTAGTAGACAGCTTTGGCAGATTAAAAGACAAAGTTGAAGCTGTAAAACTATCCTTTGATAAATATAATAAGAACCGTCAGCATTTGCAGGAACTAGCAGACGAGCAGTTAGCTGGCGCTCAGACCTATAAGACCTTACGTTATGAATTAGACTTATTAAATAAGCTTGATCTGCACGAAGGCGACTATGAGCAGATAAGCTCAGATTATGATGCCCTACAGCATCAGACACAGGCATCAGATGCTGTAGCTTTAGCTCAAGGTGTGCTTGAGAACGAAGAGCACAACATCATTGATATCATTTCTGCAAGAATTACCGATTTATCAAAAGTAGCTGTCTTTGCTAAAGACAGTATCGATCCTATTGTTGCAGATCTTTCAACTGCTTGTGAGCATTTGGATTTAGCTCGTGAAAAGTTAGATTCACTTACCTTAAAGGCAAATCCTGCTTTAGTTGAAGAGTTATCTGACAAACTCTCAAAATGCCACGAATTAGCTCGCCGTTTTGAGATAAAGCCAACCGAGCTTTATAAGATTAAAGACAAGTTAGAAAAAGATATAGAGCACTTTTTATCTTTAAAAGAGCAGATAGCATCATTAACTGCTAACGTTAAAAAGTTAAGAGATGCCTATGAGACAGAAGCTAGAGAGTTATCAGACTTAAGAGCAAAAGCTGCTACAAAAATGTCTCAGGATGTAACTTTAAAGATTAGAACCTTAGCAATGCCAGATGGCGTGTTTGAGGTTAAAGTAACTCGTGATGAGACTATAAGACCTAGAGCTACAGGTCGTGACAATGTTGAATTTTTGTTCTCAGCAAACCTAGGAGAAGCACCAAAAGATTTAGGTGCTGTAGCCTCAGGTGGTGAGTTATCACGTCTTGCTTTAGCAATTGAGGTTTTAACCTCACGTAAAGGCTCGACACAGACATTGATCTTTGATGAGGTTGATACTGGTATCTCAGGTCGTACTGCTTCTGCTGTAGGTGAGTTGTTACACCTTTTAGGTAAGGATGTGCAGGTAATTACCGTAACTCATTTACCACAGGTTGCAGCCTCAGCTGATCATCAACTCTTAGTCTCAAAATCTCAGCAGGGGCAGAATGTAGTCTCAAATGTATCTGAGCTTGATAATGATGGTCGAGTCGAGGAAATCTCTCGTATGATGGGCGGTAACGTTGTAACAGAAGCTACTCGTCAAAGCGCTCAAGCGCTGTTAAATAAAGCCAATCAAAAAGCTTAATACAGGTTGCTTACGTGAAAAACAATACCGTCTTTGTAAAAGGAAATCTTAAGGTTCATATCCGCTGGGCTAATGTGACCGATGCTAGCAATATCGCTCGCCTTGAACTTAATGCCTCTCATTATGAGAATCGCAGGGAACCTTTTACCTTTACCCATCCTCAATTTACTGCACTATGGGAGAACCGTCTTTCTGATGAAAATTATCGGACAGTGCTTGCTTGTGGTGCAAAAAATCTCTATGGCTTCTTAACTTTTAAAAATGAAATAGAGTCAGGTAAAATTCTCGCACTGTATATCGATCCGCTTTATATGCGACTTGGAATAGGTAAACTCTTACTTCAGACAGCAGAACAGATGGTTAGAATGAAGGGCGGATCATCAATCGAAGTTGATGTGGAAGTGCTCAATAAAGGGGCAATCAGCTTCTATACCTCGTTACAATTTGCAAAAGTAAGTGTAAAATTAGACCACTTAATTGTTATGCGAAAGGAGTTTTATAATGCTTAAGGTTGGTATTGTAGGTTTAGGCGGACGCATGGGGCACGCACTGTGGGACTGCTGTTTAGGTCTTGATGGCGCAAAGGTTGTATGCGGCATTGATAAGAGCACCGATACACTACCATCAGGCTGCAATGTTGAAGTTGTAGATGAGCCTTCAAAACTGTCAGCAGCTCCTGACATGTTCATCGATTTCTCTCGTCCAGAGTGCTCATTAAATATTCTTGAATATGCAAAGCAGCATAACTGCAAAGTTATCTTAGGTACCACAGGTTTCGATTACGAGCAGCGCGATAAGATTAAGGAATACTCAAAGCATATTCCTATCGTTTTTGCTGCTAACTTCTCTGTTGGTGTTAACGTTTTATTAAACCTTGTTAAAAAGACAGCTCAGATCATGGCTGATGCTGATATCGAAATTGTTGAAGCTCACCACCGTTATAAGGTAGACAGCCCATCAGGCACTGCTTTAGCAATTGGCGAGGCAGCTGCTGAAGGTCGTCACGTAAATCTAAAAGACGTTATGGTAGCAGGTCGTAACGGTATTACTGGCGAGCGTATCTACGGTTCTATCGGTTTCTCATCAATCCGTGGTGGTGATATCGTAGGTGAGCATACTGCTATGTTCTGCTCAGAAGGTGAGCGCGTTGAGTTAAGCCATATTGCAACCTCACGTCAGACCTTCGCTCGTGGAGCATTCAGAGCCGCTCTATGGCTTGAGAACAAGAAACCAGGTTTATATGATATGAATGAAGTTTTAGGTCTGAATAAGGCTTAAGCTTACCTTTATTCATACAAAAGCCAGAACCTAAAATTGTGGTCCTGGCTTTTTCACATCAATACTTACATCAAAGAACTATCTTACATCAATTATTTCAATTACATTAAAGCTGCTAAAATACCTCCATCTACAGGGATCTCTGTACCTGTTACAAAGTCAGATAGAGGGGAAGCTAAGAATAAAGCTACTTTTGCTACATCCTCAGGTTCACCAATTCTGCCCATAGGAGTTCTGCCTACTAACTTTTGAGTAAGCTCTTTGTTGTTTAAAATGCCTTTGGTCATATCTGTTTTAATGTAGCCAGGAGCAATCGCATTTGACTGAATATTGTATTTTGCCCACTCTACAGATTGAGTCTTGGTTAACATCTTAATTGCACCTTTTGAAGCACTATAAGCTGCCATACCAGGACTGGTTACATCAGCTAAGATAGATGCAAGATTTATGATTTTGCCACCACCTTTTTCTTTCATCATCGGGAAGCATTTCTGGCTTAAATTAAAGGCAGCTGTAAGATTGGTATCTAGAACTTTATCCCAAAGCTCAATATCAGTAGTTTCAATAGAATTTGAGTTAGCAGTGCCTGCTGCGTTAACCAGAATATCAATAGAAATACCGTCAGCTTTAAAGCGCTTGAATACCTCTTCTACAGCAGTATTAGAAGTAATGTCACAAGGAACAGCAAATACTTCTTTACCTGTAGGATCTAACTCCTTTGCTGTGGTAGAGAGCTTGTCAGCACTCCTTGCCACGATATAGATCTTAGCTCCATTCTTATTTAGAATGCGGGCAATCTCTTTACCTATACCTTGACTTGCACCGGTAACTAGTGCGGTTTTGCCTTCAAGTAACATAAAAAGCTCCTTAGTTTTATTCTTATCTTTTCTAAAGTTTAGGTCAGATTTTGAGTATTTAAAGTGAAGTGATAAATCTAATGCTAATTTTGTTAGCTGTAACAAAGTTTTGATTTAATGGATTTTTTTTATTGTAAAAAGGTGCTATGGGAGGAATGAAATTGAAAAGACAGAGCCTAAATAAAAGTTAGTAGACATTTGTCTACTAACTTTAAAAAAGCCTTAAATGAGCTATACCTTAGATTATCAGCTCAGCTAAAGTCACACCTAGAAGACAGGCACTTGTAAGACCGATAAGTCTAGGGAGCATAAGAGTGGTTTAAATAGTATTTTCCAATCTTTGTGGCGCCTGAGATATCAAAGTTTACAGTTGCAATATCTGAAGGGTAATTAGGAATAAAGAAGTAAGCATAAGTATCAGGCATTAAACCAATTAGAATTTGACTTAGCAGACCGATTGCTGCTGCAACTGGTATTAAGATTTTAGCAGTTGCTGCCTGTTAGTTTACTGCGATTGATACTTAAGACAGAATCTTTTTCAAGATCTTTACCTCTAAAGTTAGAGTATAAAGACAGTAAGAATACACCTACTAAGTTAGCAGGGATGTTTACAAGTAAGATCTTAAATAAGGTCAAATCCTCAAGTCCGGGGAGCTGCAGCACATCTTTACCCAAATAACAGAATACTACAGCTGAAATAGGGGATGCTACAAGTCACATTTGAGAGGCTACAGAAGCTGCTGTCATCGGTCTTTCAGGACGAATTTTATTCTTTAGCGCAATATCGCCAATGATAGGCATGATGGTATATACAGCAAGGCCTGTACCTAACATTAAGGTTAAAGCATAGGTAACCATTGGTCCAAAGAAAGTGAGCTTTTTAGGAGCTTTACGTAACATACGCTCTGCGTACTGCAACATACACTTAAGACAGCCTGAAGCTTCTAAGATAGAAGCACAGCTTACAACTGCGATGATGATAAGCATTACATCAACTGAGGGGAGGTAGGAGGCATTCTTAATACAAATACTTCAATACATAAGCCTACGCCTGAGACTACACCCAGTCCCATACCGTCAAATCTGCTACCAATATGTAAGGTAGCAATTAAAAATATAAATTCCGCTATGAGCATTTAATCAATTTTCTCAAAATTTTCAATTTTTCACAAAATGACGCGGAAATATATATAAATCTTCGAAATTGACAAAAAAAGCCCCAAAATAATCAATTTTGGGGCATTTTGAACTTAATTATTTAGAGGAGTAAATCTATTAGATTACACCCTGAGCAATCATTGCATCAGCTACTTTACGGAAGCCAGCGATGTTAGCACCTAATACTAGGTTGCCTTCAACACCGAATTCACGAGCGGTATCAGCAACGTTCTTGTACAGGTTGGTCATAATGGTGTGTAACTTCTGATCAACTTCCTCGAAGGTCCAAGCAGTCATACCAGCGTTCTGCTCCATCTCTAACTGAGAAGTAGCAACACCACCAGCGTTAGCAGCCTTTGCAGGACCGTAAGCAATCTTAGCCTTTAAGAACTGATCGATAGCACCTAAGGTTGAAGGCATGTTAGCACCTTCTGCTACAACCTTACAGCCGTTAGCTAATAGGGTCTTAGCATCTTCCTCATTTAACTCGTTCTGAGTTGCGCAAGGGAATGCACAGTCTACGTTGTAAGTCCAAACCTGGTGTTTGCCTGCTGGGTATTTATCAACTGGAGTGTACTGAGCTGTTGGAACTAACTCTGCATAACGGGTTAGACGTGCACGCTCAACTTCCTTAACCTGCTTTAATACGTCTACCTTGATGCCATTTGGATCATAGATAGTACCGTTAGAATCTGATACGGTAACAGGAGTTGCACCTAACTGGATTAACTTCTCGCAGCAGTAGATAGCTACGTTACCTGAACCTGATACAGCGCACTTCTTGCCCTTTAATGAATCGCCACGATCCTTTAACATAGCATCAGTGAAGTAAACGGTACCGTAACCTGTAGCCTCAGTACGTGCTAAAGAACCACCGTAGGTTAAACCTTTACCAGTTAAAACACCCTCATAACGAGTGGTTAAACGCTTGTAAGCGCCGTACATGTAACCGATCTCACGACCACCAGTACCGATATCACCAGCTGGAACGTCGATAGTAGCACCAATGTAACGGTGTAACTGGATCATGAAAGCCTGGCAGAAACGCATGATTTCAGTCTCTGACTTGCCCTTAGGATCGAAATCAGAACCACCCTTTGCACCACCGATAGGGGTTCCAGTTAATGAGTTCTTTAAGATCTGCTCTAAACCTAAGAACTTTAATACGCCTTCATTTACTGTTGGGTGTAAACGGATACCACCCTTGTAAGGACCAATTGCTGAATTGAACTGTACACGGTAGCCTTTGTTAACCTGAACTTCGCCCTTATCGTCAACCCACTCAATACGGAAAGAAATAGTTCTCTCAGGCTCAGTCATACGCTCTAAGATCTTGTACTTCTCATACTTAGGCTCTTTATCTACTACAGGCTGTAATGTGTTTAAGATTTCCTCAGCTGCCTGTAAGAATTCTGGCTGGTATGGATACTTAGCTTTTAAAGAGTCTAATACTCTCTGTGTGTATGACATTTAATGTCTCCTGTTTACCTGTTGATAAAATCGTTTTACCGGTCTTAGGACCGATATAAGAAAAGTTTGTTTTAATTTGTTGAAATCAAATTTACAATTCTTAATTTTAGCTTGCAATACCAAATTGAATATTCACATATTTGGTGCAGATCTGATTTAAAACAGTGCACATTGTTAGTGAAAGCTATGTAAATACAATGTAACTCATTATCAGATAAGAAAAAAAATTGTGACAAAATCATAACTTTTTATGCAATTTTAAAGAGCATTTTTCAAAAATGACTTTAGTAAAATAAATTAAGATCAAGTAGTTAATAGAATATTTAAGAAATGAGAACTGTGATTTAATTTAGTGCACTAAATTTAGATTATTTAAAGTTAAATGTAATTAAATTTCCCTTAAACAGTGCATTAGTAAATTAAAGATGAGGGATAAAAAAAGCCTCCTATTTGTATAGGAGGCAACTACCAACAGGCAAATGTTTAGTGACTAATTTCCTTTTAAGAAATCGTCAACTGCAGCAGCACATTGTCTACCTTCTGCGATGGCGTAGACAACTAGTGACTGGCCCTTTCTGCCGTCACCTGCTGCGAATACTTTCTTGTTTGAGGTTTGATATGCACCCTCACCTTGAACTTCAGCTTTAATATTGCCGCGTTTGTCTGTCTCTAATGCAAACTCTTTAATTAAAGCAGATGAAGGATGTGAGTACCCCATAGCAATCAGGACTACGTCAGCTTTAATCTTGCTTTCAGTACCCTTGATACCCTCAAAGTGGCGACCTTCACCCCACTTTACTTTCTCGGTTACAACAGCTTCTAGCTTGTCTTTACCTTCAAAAGCGGTGGTGTTAGTTGAGAATAATCTTGTGCAACCTTCTTCATGTGAAGTAGAAGTACGCTTGATCTTTCTCCAATCAGGCCATGCCATGGTTAAATCAACACTCTCTGGTAACTCGTCATGGTAATCTAACTGGGTTACTGAGGCTGCACCTTTACGGATTGAAACACCGATACAGTCTGATGCAGTTTCACCACCACCGATTACTACAACATTCTTACCACGAACATCAATAGGATTCTCGCAGTCACCATTGTTCTCACGGTTCTGAGCGATTAAGAAATCTAAAGCAAAGTAGATGCCCTTTAAATCACGACCAGGTAATCTTAAATCACGTGGAGCCTCAGAGCCTGGAGCTAGAACGATAGCGTCATAGTTATCTAATAACTCCTGACCACGAACTTCATTTAATGAGTCGTTATGAACACCGTGCTCTAAGTTCTTGATAGCACCGACGATAGTTGAGGTCTTAAAGGTAATGCCTTCCTGCTCTAATTGAGAAATTCTTCTGTCTAGAATTTCTTTTGGCAGTTTGAAATCAGGAATACCGTAGCGTAACAGACCACCAATCTTGTTCATCTTTTCAACTACAGTTACAGTGTGACCAAAACGGTTTAACTGCTGAGCTGCAGCAAGGGCTGCTGGACCTGAACCTACTACACATACTTTTTTACCTGAACGGTGCTCAGTGATAACAGGTTTTACCAGACCATGCTCAAAAGCGTATTCAGCAATCTTTCTTTCAACAGACTTAATGCCTACAGCTTTACGGTGAATACCTAAGGTACACCCCTCTTCACACAGAGCAGGGCAGATACGACCTGTGATCTCAGGGAAGTTATTGGTAGCTGACAGTACGTTGTAAGCCTTGCTCATCTGCTCTTCAGATACAAACTCGTTAAAGTCAGGTGAATCATTGTGTAATGGGCACTCATGCATACAGAATGGAATACCGCAGTCCATGCAACGACCAGCCTGAATTTTAGCCTGCTCGTCAGTTAAGGTACCGTAGATTTCACAGAAGCTCTTTACACGCTCTTCAACTGGAACATGAGGCTGTTCGATACGCTCGAATTCAATAAATCCTCTTAAAAAGCCCATCTTAGTGTGCCTCCTTCATTGCGTTTAATGCGTTGAAGTATTCAACAGGGAATACCTTGACGAAGTGTTGCAGTTCAACATCGAAGTTTTCTAAGATCTTCTTGGCAACCTTACTTGATGTCATATTCAAGTGACGTGTTAACAGAGTCTTTAGAACCTCTTCGTCTGATTTACCCTGATGCAGAGGAATTGCAGGATCGGCCTTGTTTGCCTTAACCACATTGCTTACGTTAAATGCACCCTTGGCAAGGCGTGATCTGAAGGTACCGTCCTTATCGTAAACGTAAGCCATACCACCAGACATACCGGCAGCAAAGTTTCTACCAGTAGTTCCTAAGACTACGACTGTACCACCTGTCATATATTCACAACCGTGGTCACCGCAACCTTCGGTTACAGCATCAGCGCCAGAGTTTCTTACAGCAAAACGTTCTCCGCAAACACCGCTAAAGTAAGCTTCACCAGATGTAGCACCGTATAAGCAGGTGTTACCACCGATGATGTTCTGTTGAGGATCTCCATCAAAAGCTGCACTCTCATGAACAGCGATGATACCGCCTGACATACCCTTACCGACATAGTCGTTAGCAAGACCTGACAGATTTAAGGTAACACCCTTTTCAAGGAAGGCGCCAAATGACTGACCTGCTGTACCTGATAACTTAAAGGTAATAAAGTTGTCTGGTAATTCCTTCTTTAAAGATGCAATTAAGCCAGAGGTATAAGTACCAACTGAACGGTTTACATTAACAACTGGTGAGTCAATAGTAATTGGCTTGTTATCTTCAATAGCCTTTAGAACTTTAGTTTCAAACTTCTTATCTAGAGCCTTATCAATCTCATGCTGCTGAGCGATTGCATGGTGAACAACCTCATTAGCAAAAGCAGGATCCTTAAAGAAAATTCTCTCAAAGCTTAAGTTTCTAGCTTTAGCAAATTCGCTGTCTGATATCTTGGTTAGAAGTTCAGCATGACCGATTAAGTCTTCAAACTTCTTAAAGCCAAGTTCAGCCATGATCTCACGTACTTCACGAGCTACATAGTGGAAGTAATTCTCAAGCTGCTCTGGAGTACCGATGAACTGTTTACGCAGTTCAGGATCTTGAGTTGCAATACCAGTAGGACAGGTGTTCTTCTGGCACTTTCTCATGATGGTACAACCCATACATACTAATGGAGCAGTACCGAATCCGAACTCATCAGCACCTAACAAAGCACCGATGATTACGTCACGACCTGTCTTAATCTGACCGTCAACCTGTAAGGTTACACGTGAACGTAACTTGTTCATAACTAGAGTCTGCTGTACGTCAGCAAGACCAATTTCCCAAGCAGAACCTGCGTGTTTTACAGATGAAGCTGGAGCTGCACCTGTACCACCATCGTGACCTGAAATTACGATATGGTCTGCCTTACACTTTGCAACACCAGCTGCAACAGTGCCGATACCAACTTCAGATACCAGTTTTACTGAGATGTCTGCCTTGGTATTAGCAAGTTTCAGATCGAAAATCAGCTGAGCCAGATCCTCAATTGAGTAAATATCGTGGTGTGGTGGAGGAGAAATCAAACCAATACCAGGTAATGAGTGACGCAGTTTACCAATGTATTTTGATACCTTGTGACCTGGTAACTGACCACCTTCACCAGGTTTTGCACCCTGTGCCAGCTTAATCTGAATTAAATCAGCAGTTGACAGATAATCGGTGGTTACACCAAAACGACCAGATGCTACCTGCTTGGTACGTGAACGTAATGAATCTCCCTTGTGCAGAGGAATATCAACTACTACATCATCACCTAAGATCGCCTTAGTAGAGGTTTCTTTATCGATGATGCCATCACGGCGAGGGTCTTCACCACCTTCACCTGAGTTTGACATCGCACCTAATCTGTTCATGGCAATGGCCATGGTGGTGTGAGCTTCAGTTGAAATAGCACCCATTGACATAGCAGAACAGGCAAAGCGGTGGATAATGCTCTCTTCGCTTTCAACTTCGCTAATATCGATAGGATTGGTCTTCTTGAACTTGAATAAACCACGGATGGTCATCAAACGCTTTGACTGATCGTTGATGATCTGTGCATATTTCTTGTACTCATCGTATGAGCCAGAACGAACTGCTCTTTGCAGGTGAACTACAGCATCAGGAGTCCACATATGCTCTTCACCGTCATATCTCCAGTTCAGATCGCCACCCTGTAATAGTGATGGATCTTTTAGCTCAATCTTTCTGAAGGCTGCTTTGTGAGTTTCTACTGCTTCTTGAGCAATATCAAACAGACCTACACCTTCGATTGGGCTTGGAGTATTTGTAAAGTACTTATCAACAAATTCTGAGGATAGACCTACAGCTTCAAAGATCTGTGCACCGATGTATGACATGTAGGTACAGATACCCATCTTAGCCATAGTCTTGTAAAGACCCTTATCAATAGCGTGGATGTAGTTATCCTGATATTGTTTAGCAGTCTTAGCATCTGGTGCTAATTCTGTTACTACACGTAATGCTACATATGGGTGGATAGCTTCAGCACCATAACCGCCTAAGAGGGCAAAGTGATGAACTGTACGAGCAGAACCTGTTTCTACAACTAAGCCTGTGCTTGTACGTAAGCCGTTCTCTACCAGACATAAGTGAACAGCTGATGTTGCTAACAGAGCTGGAATTGCAAGTCTATCAGCTGCTACATTTCTATCAGAAATGATTAGGATATTGTGACCTGTCTTTACAGCATCGATAGCTGCAGCTCTAATAGAAGCTAATCTTGCTTCGATACCGTCTTTACCCCATGAAAGAGGGTAGGTGATATCCAATTCTTTAGAACGGAATTTGTTATCGGTAAACTTGCTGATGTTGCGGATCTTTTCCATTTCAACAGCATCAAGTATAGGCTGCTGAACCTCCAGTCTTACAGGAGGGTTGTTATCCATAATATTTAGAAGATCAGGGCGAGGACCGATGAATGACACCAGTGAGGTTACCATCTCTTCACGAATAGGATCGATAGCAGGGTTTGTAACCTGAGCAAAGAGCTGACGGAAGTAGTCATATAAGCTCTTTGGCTTGTTAGATAAAACAGCTAAAGGAGCATCATTACCCATTGAAAGAACAGGCTCTTGACCATTTACAGCCTTAGGCTTTAATAATCTTTCAACATCTTCACGGGTATAACCGAATACGCCCATTAGAGCTTTGGTATTTAAGTTCAAACCTACAGTTGAGGTTTCATCCTTAATATCGGTTAATTTGATACGAACCTTGTCTGTCCACTCTTGATAAGGACGTAGTGTAGCCAAGCTTAACTTGATTTCCTTATCATCGATGATACGACCCTGTTCAGTATCGATTAAAAGCATACGACCTGGTTCTAGTCTCCAGTGACGAGCGATTCTGCTCTCGTCAATCTTTAGAGTACCTTCTTCTGAAGCTAGAATTACAAGATCGTCTTTAGTTACGATGTAACGAGCAGGACGCAGACCGTTTCTGTCTAATGTTGCACCGATCTGACGACCATCAGTAAAGGCAACAGCAGCAGGACCGTCCCATGGCTCCATCATTGCAGCATAGTATTCATAGAAAGCTCTGAGTTTTGGATCCATCAGAGCATCTTTTTCCCATGCTGAAGGGATCATCATCATTGCAGCCTGAGCTAATGAGTAACCAGACATAGTTAGTAGCTCAAATACGTTATCAAATGAAGCTGAATCTGACTGACCCTGGAAAATTAAAGGCCATAATTTCTCTAAATCTTTACCAAATACAGGTGAAGAAATGTTCTTTTCACGAGCTTTAATCCAGTTAAAGTTACCACGTAAGGTGTTAATTTCACCGTTGTGGGCAATCATTCTGAATGGGTGTGCTAGTGACCATTGAGGGAAAGTATTAGTTGAGAAACGCTGGTGGATTAGAGCAATAGCACTGGTGCAGCGGCTATCGTTTAAATCACGGTAGTATTCACCAACCTGATTTGCTAATAACTGACCTTTATAAACAATGGTACGAGCTGAGAATGATGGAATATAGAATTCTTTGCAGTGTTTTAATTTTAGGTTTGCAATCGCAATTGAAGCTGACTTACGGATGATGTACAGCTTACGCTCTAGAGCGTCGGTTACTAAGACGTCTGGAGAGTGACCTACGAAAATCTGTCTAATTACAGGCTCTTTTTCGCGAACAACAGGGGACATTGGGATAGTCTCATTTAGAGGAACGTCTCTCCAACCTAAGATAATCTGTCCTTCTGCTAAAATAGCGCGTTCAATTTCTTCTTGGCAAGCGTGTCTTGATGCTTCCTCACGTGGTAGGAAAATCATACCTACACCGTATTCACCAGGAGGAGGAAGTTTTACGCCCTGAGCCATCATATCATCACGGAAGATCTGATCAGGGATCTGAATCAAAATGCCGGCACCATCGCCCTGCAGTGGATCTGCACCTACTGCTCCGCGGTGAGTCAGGTTCTTTAGGACTTCTAGTCCCTGACTTACGATGCTGTGGCTTCTTTGACCTTTGATGTGAGCAATGAAACCGACACCGCATGCATCGTGTTCATTTTCACTTCTGTATAAGCCAGAATTAGTCATTTATGTGTCACCTTTTGCGAGTGGTATATATACAATAAGGGCCCTAAACGGGCCCTTTTTTGAAAACTTTTACAGTTTTCTTATTATTATCACCCCATTTTTGATGGGGTGTTTTTAACCCATTTCGTTAAATTATAGGCTGTAGTACAGCTCGAACTCAGCAGGATGTGGAGTTGAACGTACGCGGGTATCTTCAGCTGCCTTTAACTCAATGTAAGCGTTAATCATATCCTCAGAGAATACGCCACCAGCAGTTAAGTAGTCGTGGTCAGCCTGTAAAGCCTTTAAAGCCTCATCTAAAGAACCGCAAACCTGTGGGATGTTAGCAGCTTCCTCAGGTGGTAAGTCGTATAGATTCTTATCCATAGCCTCACCTGGGTCTAACTTGTTTAAGATACCGTCAAGGCCAGCCATTAACATTGCAGCGAATGCTAAGTATGGGTTTGCCATACAATCTGGGAAACGTACCTCAATATGAGCAGTCTTAGGATTGATTGCATATGGAATACGGATTGAAGCTGAACGGTTAGCAGCTGAGTAAGCTAACATTAAAGGAGCCTCGAAACCAGGAACCAAACGCTTGTATGAGTTGGTTGATGGGTTTGTGAAAGCATTTAATGACTTAGCGTGCTTGATGATACCACCGATGTACCATAAAGCTTCCTGTGACAGACCGCCGTATAAGTTACCTGCGAAGATGTTCTTGCCATCTTTACCGATTGACTGGTGACAGTGCATACCTGAACCGTTGTCTCCGTAAATTGGCTTTGGCATGAAGGTAGCTGTCTTACCATACTGGTTTGCTACGTTCTGTACAACATACTTGTAAATCTGAACCTCATCAGCCTTCTTGGTTAATGAGTTGAACTCAGTAGCGATTTCGTTCTGACCTGCAGTTGCAACTTCGTGGTGGTGAGCTTCGATAACTAAGCCCATCTCCTGCATTACTTTACACATTGCAGAACGGATGTCCTGTGATGAATCTACTGGAGGAACAGGGAAGTAACCGCCTTTAACTGCTGGACGATAGCCTTTGTTACCGCCTTCGTACTCAGTAGCTGAGTTCCAAGCAGCTTCGATATCATCGATAGCTACGAATGAACCTGAAATATCAGACTTGAAGCGAACATCATCAAATAAGAAGAATTCTGGCTCTGGACCGAAGAAAGCCTTGTCACCGATACCGGTTGACTTTAAGTAATCCTCAGCGCGCTTTGCAACTGAACGAGGGTCACGGTCGTAACCAGTTAAGGTCTGTGGCTCTAAGATATCGCAACGAACGATAATGGTTGGATCGGCATAGAAAGGATCTAACATAACGGTGGTGATATCAGGCATTAAGATCATGTCTGACTTATCAATACCACGCCAGCCTGCGATTGAAGAACCGTCAAACATCTTGCCCTGCTCGAAGAATTTCTCATCGATGCAAGAAATAGGTAGAGAAATATGCTGCTCTTTACCTTTAGTGTCAGTAAATCTTAAATCAGCAAAAACAACGTCGTTATCTTCGATGAGTTTTTTTACTTCACTGTAATCCTTGATTGCCATTTAGGTGCTCCTAATTTTTCAATTGATGGGGTATTACGTACCCGTTCTTTAATGTCTGAGTAAATTTTCGTGGTTATAGTGAACTCTGTCAAAGCATATTTGTACTGGCACTAAAACTACACGTCTTATTTTACTATATGTTGCATTATGGTGCGATACTTAAAAAATATAGATAAAACAAAAAGATAGAATAAATATCTTAAGTGTAGTAAAGAAAATTGAAGTAAAGTCTATTTTTCAAAGAAATCGCAAAATTATTATTTAATTGATTTTTAAAGATAATTTGAAAACAACAGGAAATTTGTTAAAAAAGCGCATTGCACATTTTTAGAGCGCTAATTTTGATAATTAATGCATTTTTTTGTGGCATTTGGATGCTGTATTTTGTTTTTATTCTAAAGACTGTGTTAAGAAAATTTGTTTTGAGAGTATTGTTTGAAGGGGGAGGGCTCTTATGGGAAGATTTTAGCTTTTAAGATCCTTTTCTTAGATTTTCTATCTAGACTTCTATGATGTTTGTTTTGATTTTTAGTTATCTTATTAAGTGTTTTCTCCTCTCAAAAGATATTGGAGAAACTTGATGCTCTTACGAGATTGTTCCATAGTATTCTGAGCTTTCTTGCTATCAGTACTGCTAGAAATGCTATCGAGCATCTTTGAAATCTCCTAACTTATAGATCAACTTGCTTATGATCTCAAAAAGAACCTATCGTAATAAATATCAGTGCAGAAATTTTTACGACAAGACAAGAGTCACTTTTATTATTTGTGTAGCAGTAAAATATCGCAAATGCGAGCGCACCAGTGCACGATAAGAATTGCTTTTAGTACACCTACTCATTGCATATAAAACTCTCAATACGTTCTAGCTTGTGTGAATTAAGCTAGAACGAGACAAATATCTTTATTAAATCCTCTTCTAAGAGAATTTATCCATTAACCTTCATAGAGTAGACCTCTTCGTTAATAAAGAAATCACCCATGTCTAATCCAGTGTCTCTTACTTTTTCCATTCCCTGTTTTACATAGAAATCAAGACCAGGATTATGCTTGTTAATTAGTAACTCTATTGTGCAAGGTTTTGGATGATTTTCCTTAACATATTCTACAACATGATTAAAAAGAGCTGTTCCTACACCTTTTCCCTGGTTTTTAATCTCAACATAGATCTTTTGCATCAAGAAAAGATCAGGTCCATGCTGTATAACTGAAACTGCGGCTGTATCTTCACCATCTAAGTTTGCTATAAAGTAAACTTTGCCTGAGTTGATAGCATCCTGCAAAGCTTCCTGTGAATAGTACTTGTCTAACATGAAGTCTATCTGAGAAGTATTTAAAACACTCTTGAAAGTGTTCGGTACTAAGACATCAGCTAATTGTTTTAAAACTTTTACATCCGAAAAATCTGCTTTTCTAATTGAGATCATAGTGACCTCCTTATCTAAAACCTAACTTAAGTATAGGAATAATTTAGAGAATATCTATTTTTGCACCAAAATTTTCTTAAACTCCCTTGAAAATATTTAACATTGCTCATATTTTTTACTGAACAATTTATTTTACCGTGTGCAAAATGTTCAGTTTTTAGATTTAGCTATCTCTTTGTTTTCTCACAAAAACTATTGAATAGTGTTTAAATATAGAAAATAGCTATAGCCGACAATTCAAATATAGTATTAGCCAAAGTTTTTTTGTTTGATTAGACTAAATTCATACCAACGAGGGATAGTAAAATGAAAAACGCAGTTAACACATATTTAATTGACAGTACAGACAATGCAATAAGCATTGCAAAGCTTGCAAAACAAGATCCTAAATTAACCGTGTTCTCTTCAATGATGTGCATGTGTGCTATGTGTATGTGTTATCTATCAATGTCAGGTGGAGCCTTGTAATTAACACATAGTAAGCAAAAAAACACAAGAAGGGCTCTCAATGAGCTCTTTTTTTTGACCTAAATTTTCAAAGTAAATGCACATATTGATTTAAAAGAATTGGAGAACATCATGAAATTATCAGTAAAGTCAGTTTTAGCATCAGTAGTTTTAGCTCTAGTATCAACTCAGGCAGAAGCTTGGGACAAGGTCAATGTAAAGGTTGGTGTAGTAGGTGAAAACAACGAATTCTGGCAACCTATTATCGATAAGTTAAGAAAAGAGGGCGTAAATCTAGAGTTAGTTCGTTTTGCAACTTATCCATTGCCAAATCGAGCATTAGAAGATGGCGAGATTGATTTAAATGCTTTCCAAACCGGCGCTTTTTTAAAGACAGAGTCTAAAGAGCATAACTACCATTTAGTTGCTATCGGCACCACTGTGATTGCACCTTTATCTTTATACTCTGACAAGATTAAGTCACCAAAAGACATAAAAGCTGGTGATACCGTAACCTTAGCTAATGATCCTATCTCTACAGGTCGAGGTCTTCGTGTATTAGAAGATCTTGGTTTTATAAAGATTAAGGATGGAGCAGGTTACTTACCAGGTCCTTCAGATGTAGTTGAGAACAAACAGAACTTAAAGTTCTTTTTTGTAGATGCTGCTAATACTTACAACACACTACCAGATGTAACCGCAGGCTTTATTAACGGTGGCTATGCTGTAGATCATGGCTTAAACCCTCGTACTGATGCTATCTATACAGAAAAGACTGAAGGCTGGGGACTTGAAAATCCATTTGTAAATGTGATTGCCGCAAGAGAGGCAGAAAAAGATGATCCTCTGTATCAGCACATTGTTGAGTTATACCACACAAAAGAGGTAGCTGACATCATCTCAAATTCCTACAAAGGCGCATTGATTCCTGCTTTTAAGTACTAGCAACAGCTCATAACAATAAGAATTCGTACATAGGTGTACAAGGGGTAAGAGAATGTCAAAAAAGGTTATTTATCTAGCAGGTGGTTGCTTTTGGGGAGTATCAGAGTACTTCTCACGTATAGATGGAGTGCTTTTTGCAGTTACAGGTTATGCAAACTCAGATGTAAAGTCTCCAGCTTATGAAGAGGTAAAGTCAGGCATTACCGGTGCTGCTGAAACTGTAGAGGTTACCTACGATTCAGATAAGGTAGCTCTAAAAACACTGTTACGTCAGTTCTTTAAGATAATCGATCCTGTGTCCTTAAATAAGCAGGGCGAGGATAGCGGTACTCAGTACAGAACCGGTATTTACTACTTCTATGATGATGACATTGCAACCATAGACGAAGTCTTTGCTGATGAGCAGAGAAAGTACGAGAAAAAGATAGTAACTGAAAAAGGCAGATTACGTAATTTCTACAACGCTGAGGATTACCATCAGGATTATTTAAAAAAGAATCCTCAAGGTTATTGCCATATCGATTTTTCCTCACTAAATGATCTTAAAGAGGATAAAAAGCTGTTTGTAGATCCTGATAAATATCAAGCACCTGACAGAGAAACTCTAAAGACCAAACTTTCAGCTCAAGCTTATGAAGTTACACAGCATGCAGCAACTGATCCTAAATTTAAAGGAGAGCACAATGACAATTTTAAGAAAGGTATTTACGTTGATCCTATTACAGGAGCCCCACTATTTGTCTCAGCAGATAAATACGAATCCGGATGCGGTTGGCCTGCTTTTTCAAAGCCAATTGATGACACTGTCCTGTCACGGCATTTAGATACTTCTTTAAATCGTCAGAGAATTGAGGTTAGAAGTAAGACCAGTAATGCTCATTTAGGTCATGTCTTTACTGACGGTCCTAAAGAAACTGGTGGCTTACGTTATTGCATTAACAGTGCAGCTTTAAAGTTTATTCCATTTGAAGAGTTAGATGAAAAAGGTTACGGGGAGTTTAAAAAGTACGTAAAGTAAAGATTAGAAAACAGTTTGTAAAAATTCATTAAATAAGATTGCCATAAAACACGAGAGGCCCTAAAGTTATCCTTTAGAGCCTCTTCTTTAGCTTAAGATCTTAAGCTTACTTTGAATACTTCTCATCAACTAACTTGTGAAGTTCCTGTAGAGAGTGTACTGATGCGTACTCATCTGCACCTACAGCCTCGATACATGCAAATGCAGCATTTAAGGTTGTAGTGTAGTAGATGCCGTAACGTAAGCAGCTTCTACGTAATGAACGAGAGTCTTCAACAGACTGACGACCTTCTGTAGTGTTGATAACCCAGCTGTAACGACCTGACTTGATGAAATCAAGTAAGTTTGGTCTGCCTTCGTATACCTTGTTTACAAGTACGCAATCAAGACCTGCAGCCTTTAATACGTTGCATGTACCCTTAGTACCTTCTAGCTTGAAGCCTGCTGCAACTAATAACTTACCTAAAGCTGGTAATCTATCCTGATCTGACTTCTTGATTGACAGTAAGATAGTACCGCTTCTCTGTACAGGTGCCTTAGCAGCTAACTGTGACTTAGCATAAGCCTCAGGGAAGGTTGTAGCTGTACCCATAGTCTCACCTGTTGATCTCATTTCAGGTCCTAATAGAGGATCTGAACCTGGGAACTTGGCAAATGGTAATACTACTTCCTTAACAGAATAATATGGAGGAACTACCTCATGGGTAACACCCTGCTCAGCTAAGGTCTTACCGGTCATTACACGAGCTGCAATCTTAGCTAATGGAAGACCAGTTGCCTTTGATACGAATGGAACAGTACGCGCAGCACGAGGGTTAACTTCGATTAAGTAAATCTTGTCCTCTCTGATTGCTAACTGTACGTTCATCAGACCTTTAACGTTCAGAGCTAAAGCTAATTCTTTAGAGATCTTAGTTAATCTTTCAATCTGATCCTGTGTTAAGTGGTATGGAGGTAATACGCAGCTTGCGTCACCTGAGTGAACACCACACTCTTCGACGTGCTCCATGATACCGCCGATAACAACATCCTTGCCGTCTGCTACGGCATCAACGTCGATCTCAGTTGCATGATCTAGGAACTTATCTAATAGAACAGGTGACTTGTTTGAAACTTTAACAGCTTCAGCGAAGTATCTCTTTAAGTCCTCTTCACCGTATACAACTTCCATTGCACGACCACCTAAAACGTATGATGGACGAACAACTAGAGGGTAACCGATGTCATTAGCTACAGTGATAGCCTGTGATAGAGAGGTTGCAGTACCGTTACGAGGCTGTAATAAGTTCAACTTGTTTACAACTTCCTGGAATAACTTACGATCCTCAGCTCTATCGATGTCATCAGGTGAAGTACCGATAATAGGCACTCCTTCCTGCTCTAACTTCTTAGCTAATTTTAATGGGGTCTGACCACCGAACTGAACGATAACACCAACAGGTTTCTCGATTCTTGCAATCTCAAGAACGTCTTCTAGAGTTACAGGCTCAAAGTACAGTCTGTCTGAGATGTCATAGTCAGTAGATACGGTCTCAGGGTTGCAGTTAACCATGATTGACTCATAGCCATCTTCACGTAATGCCATTGAAGCATGAACGCAACAGTAGTCGAACTCAATACCCTGACCAATTCTGTTAGGTCCACCGCCTAGAACGATAACCTTCTTTCTGTCAGTAGGTCTTGCTTCACATTCCTGCTCATAGGTTGAGTACATATAAGCAGTTGAAGTAGCAAACTCAGCAGCGCAGGTATCAACTCTCTTGTAGGTTGGATAAACTTCAAATAACCAGCGACGAGCGCGAACTTTATCTTCTGTGGTCTTTAACAGAGTAGCTAATCTTGCATCAGAGAAACCACGAGCCTTTAAGTCGTGCATTTCGTCAGCATCGATTGACTTTAGTGTTCTGCCACTTAAAGACTGCTCAATGTCGATGATCTCTTTAATCTGGCTTAAGAACCAAGGATCGATCTTGGTGTAGTCAAATACTTCTTCAACGGTCATGCCGATACGGAAAGCATCGCCCAAGTACCAGATTCTGTGAGCACCGGCGCTCTCTAATTCATGAAGTAACTTCTGACGTGCATCAGGTTTCTTCATGTCTAAACGAGGATCAAAGCCTAACTTACCAGTCTCAAGACCACGAAGAGCTTTCTGTAAAGACTCTTCAAAGGTACGACCGATAGCCATAACCTCACCTACAGATTTCATCTGAGTGGTTAGCCTGTCATCAGAGTTAGGGAATTTCTCGAAGTTGAAACGAGGGATCTTAGTTACAACATAGTCTAAGCTTGGCTCGAATGATGCAGGGGTCTTATCACCAGTAATATCATTGCCTAACTCATCTAAGGTATAACCTACAGCAAGCTTTGCTGCGATCTTAGCGATAGGGAAACCAGTAGCTTTTGAAGCTAAAGCTGATGAACGTGAAACACGAGGGTTCATCTCAATGATAACCATACGGCCGTTCTGTGGGTTAATACCGAACTGAACGTTAGAACCACCGGTTTCAACACCAATTTCACGTAAAACTGCCATAGCAGCATCACGCATGATCTGGTATTCCTTATCAGTTAAAGTCTGAGCAGGTGCAACTGTAATTGAGTCACCAGTGTGAATACCCATTGGGTCAAGGTTTTCAATTGAGCAGACAATAATACAATTGTCTTTGCGGTCACGAACAACCTCCATCTCGTACTCTTTCCAACCGATAAGTGACTCATCGATTAAAAGTTCATGAGTAGGGGACAGTTCTAAACCCTTGTTACAAATCTCTTCGAATTCTTCAGGGTTGTAAGCAATACCGCCACCAGTACCACCCATGGTGAATGATGGGCGGATGATGCAAGGAAAGCCAACCTGTTTTTGAACATCCCAAGCTTCTTCCATACTGTGAGCAATACCAGCACGTGGGCACTCAAGACCAATCTTCTTCATTGCCTTGTCAAAACGCTCACGGTTCTCTGCCTTGTCGATAGCATCAGCTTTTGCACCGATCATCTCAACATTGTATTTAGCTAGAACGCCGTGCTTTTCAAGGTCTAGAGCACAGTTTAATGCTGTCTGACCACCCATGGTAGGTAGGATTACATCAGGGCGCTCTTTAGCGATGATGTTCTCAACAACTTTCCAGTGAATTGGTTCGATGTAGGTTACGTCTGCAACATCAGGATCAGTCATGATGGTTGCAGGGTTTGAGTTAACTAGAATTACCTCGTAGCCTTCTTCACGAAGTGCTCTACAAGCCTGAGTACCAGAATAGTCAAACTCACAAGCCTGTCCAATAACGATAGGACCTGCACCTAGGATCAAAATCTTCTTTATATCAGTACGCTTTGGCATCTGTTATCCCCTAGTCTTTCTTACGGTAATTGCGCATTAGTTCTACAAAGTGCTGGAATAGATACATTGGATCATGTGGACCAGGACTTGCTTCAGGGTGACCCTGGAAGCTGAATGCAGGAACATCAGTACGCTCAACACCCTGTAAGGTGCCGTCAAACAGAGATTTATGAGTTGCCTTCAGATTTGCAGGCAGTGTAGCCTCATCAACGCAGAAGCCGTGGTTCTGTGAAGTGATGTAAACAACACCAGTTGCTAAATCACGAACTGGGTGGTTAGCACCGTGGTGACCACACTTCATCTTGATTGTCTTAGCACCAGAAGCTAATGACAGTAACTGGTGACCTAAACAAATACCGAACAGAGGGATCTTGTGCTCAATAAATTCTTTAATTGCTTCCTGTGCATAAGTACAAGGCTCTGGATCTCCAGGACCATTTGACAGGAATACGCCATCAGGGTTCATCTTGATAACTTCACTTGCAGGGGTCATTGCAGGAACGACTGTTACCTTGCAACCTAGAGAGGCTAAAATGCGGAGAATGTTGCGCTTGATACCGAAATCATAAGCTACAACGTTGAATTCTGTACGGCTCTTGTTTACATAACCCTGACCTAACTCCCATGTACCTTCAGTCCATGTGTAGATTTCAGGAGTTGTAACTACCTTAGCTAGATCCATGCCTTTAAGACCTGGGAACTTACGAGCTAATTCAACAGCCTTTTCTTCAGTCATATTAGGATCTGTTGATAGACAGCCGTTCTGAGCGCCCTTCTCACGAAGAATTCTTGTCAGCATACGAGTGTCAATGCCGTAGATACCTGGCTTTTTGTATTTTGCTAAGAAATCGCTTAAATTCTGTGTGCTACGGAAGTTTGATGCAACTAATGATAAATCACGAATGATTAAACCCATTGCAAATATATCACGAGACTCAACGTCTTCGTCATTAGTACCGTAATTACCAATATGTGGATAAGTTAATGTAACGATTTGGCTAGCGTATGAAGGATCGGTTAAAATTTCCTGATAGCCGGTCATAGATGTGTTGAAAACGACTTCACCAACAGTTGTTGTATTCTCAGCACCAAAAGCTTTACCTTTGAATACTGTACCGTCAGCAAGAGCCAAAATTGCGGATGCGACCACAAAGACCCCCAAAAATGTTATTGAGTACACCAAGTGACGCAGATCGAATATTTGCTTGTTAAATACACTGATCTTAGTCTGGGATATTTTAGACGAATCCTGTTTTTTTTCAAGATAAAAATGCGATCTTAGTCTCGTTTATTTTTTACTTATAAAACAATAAATTAAAAAATCATGAGCCATTTTGATAGGCTCTAGGCATAAACTCAGAATTTTTTACTAGCGTATAAGGAAAAGACAGCTAAAAACAAAGCTGAAAAAAATCCTTGAATTTGATTATGTTATTGCGAGTTTTTAGTAAAAAATCAAGCTCATTCTTTAGTATAATGACAAGCTATATAAGCCGAGAGTTAAGTCTTTATAGCCAAAATTACTAGTAACGTTACAAAGATTAGATAAATGAGTTTTAACAAGTCAAATCATAAGCACTGTTCTTGCAGACATTTACTGTCAGCAGTGTCTTTTGCACCTGTTACAAGCACATTTACAAACGCAATTTCAAAATCATTTGTACTTGATTCAATTAAAAAATCTCTTCTCTCAATAGCACTTTCCTCTGTTTTAATGAGCATTGCTCTGTCAGCCTGCTCATCAGATGGTAAACCTTTAAAAATTAAATCAGGGGTAGATGATCCTGTAAGTATTGAGGTCAAAGGAGTGCAAAGTGAAGAGGTTGAACAGAATATCAACGCTTATTTAGCAACTCTGCCTACCATTTCTAAATCAAGAGCAAGACTGTACAGCCGAGAGATCACCGATAAGATCACTACAGCTATGCATTCCTTTGGCTACTACCATCCTACGGTTACTTTAGATTTTCCTAAAAAGGAAAGTCTTTTTGACAGAAGTTTAAAAGCTAATGTTGATTTAGGTAAGCCTTTATTTATTCGTAATTGTCATATTGAAGTTATAGGTGAAGGCGCTTATTACAGCTCCTTTGCCAAGATCATTGATGAGAGCGGACTAAAGTCATACACCCTCTTAAGGCATGGTAATTACGAAAAGTTAAAAGAAGATCTAAAAAGCAGAGCTCTAGAAATAGGCTTTTTTGATGCAAAGATTATCTCTTCACGTATTTTGGTCTACAAAGAGCAGAACGTAGCTGATATCCAATTAGTTTTTGATACAGGTAAACGTTATCAGTTCGGCGCTGTGATTGCAGATGCTAAAACAAAAGAGCTGATGCAACCATCATTATCTTTACAGAACTTTGTGGAAGGTGAGTATTTCTCATCGAAAAAACTCTCAGATTATACTTCAGCTTTATCTCAAACTAATTTCTACAAATCAGTTGATGTAAGACCGTTAGTTGAAGAGAAAAAAGATGGCAAAATTCCTGTATCAGTAGCGCTTGAACGACAATCTAAAAATTTATTCAGAGTAGGTTTAGGTTACTCAACAGATGAGAGTGTTCGTGGTATTTTAGCTTGGGACAAGCCTTTAATTAACTCAAAAGGGCATTCTTTTAGCTCATACTTTAGAGTATCAAGTATAAAGCAGGATGCTCAGGCAATTTATAAGATCCCTCATAAGAATCCCAATTTAGATTACTTCTATATCAAGTTAGCTCAAACTCATACTGACTTTAATGATACCTTATCAGACTTATCTCATGCTTCATTCCATTATGTAGCTAATATGACAGGTGTCTGGAGACGTGATTATTATTTAGCTCTAGAGTATGAAGACTTTATTCAAGGTCTTGAAAAAGATAAGGCATTGAATTTAACTCCAGGTGTTATTCTTTCAAGACGAACCACCACCGGAGGTTTAGATCCTAAGACAGGTTACAGTATCAGTTTTGATAACCGTTTTGGTACCAAAGCGGTAACAGATGCTAATTTCTTTAGATCAGAACTTGTGATTAAAGGTGTGTTCTCGCCTACAGAGAGAACCAGAGTCTTGTATAAGTTAATGCAGGGTGGAATTTTTGGCTCAGATGCAAATAAAGTGCCTCCGTCAATGAGATTCTTTGTAGGTGGTGAGCAGACCTTAAGAGGCTTTGGCTATAAGACCCAGTCATCAAGACGTTTAGGTTATCTTACAGGTTCTCGCTACCTAACAGCAGGAACACTAGAATATATGTTCCCTGTTGGTATTGAAAATTCTCGCGGTGCAGTATTTTTAGATTCAGCAATTTGTACTAATTCCTATTCAAAAGATAAATCGGTACTCTACGGACCAGGTATCGGCTTTAGATATATGTCAAAGTACGGAACCTTCAAAGTCGATCTTGCCTATGGCATTGATAACAAAAATGACAATCGACAGTTTAAGCTTCATCTGTCATTCGGCCCTGAGTTCTAACAGGAAAAGATAGAAAATAAAGAGTTAAATCATGAGTGCAAAAAAGACTATTAAAATAGCAGCTCTTGTAGGATCAGTAATTTCAATTCTGATCTTTTCAGCACTCTTTTACCTTTTTGCTACTACAAGCGGTCTGCGCTTTGTGATTGCAAGAGTAAATTCAGCTTTAAGTGATTATGTAAAAATTACAGCTGATATTGAAAAAGGCTCGGTATTAACAGGATTTAAAACTACCAAACCATTTGAGGTCTTAGTCTATGATGTAGTTGATGTCAGAGCTAAAAAACTCAATATTGAATATGACGGTTTAGGGTATCTTGCAATCTCTAGACTTGATATCAATTTAATCGATGCTGATACACTTGAAGTTGAGTTATTAGACTCAGATGATACTTCAAGTGATGACGAAACAGATGATGGTGAGAATTTTAGACTCAACATTCCTGTAAAAATCTTTATTAACAAGTTAAAACTTAAAGATTTTGCTTATTTGTCATCAGTAGTAGACGTTTTAGTTAAAAAAGCTGATTTGTCACTGCAGACCTATAAAGACTATGCTGCAGTAGATAAAGGTGAAATAGACAATCCAACTGTACACTTAAAGTACGAGTCAGAGGATGACACTCCTAATAACTTACCTGAGATCTTAAGCTTTGATAATGGCAATGGCGCCATCGAAAAAATCTATGACATATTTTTACCCTTAGATGCTGCACTACATAACCTGAAGTTAAAAGATGCCCACTACTATATGGATGGCTATGACACAGGTAATTTCAATGCCTTTGTAGATGTGTTCTGGTCTCAGTCATTATTAAAAGTTAACACTATTGATGTGGAGCATCAATTAGGTAAAGCCTCCTTAAAAGGCTCAATGGATTTTATTGACTATTACAATCTAAACTTCAGATTAACAGGTGAGGGCGCAAAGTCTGAATATAACCTTAAGAATTATGACGGCTCTTTATATGGTTTAAAAGGTAGCTTTTCTCTTACAGGTGACTTAGTGAACATGAATGTGGATATGTCAATTGACAATCCATATGAGGTCAAGGTAAAAGGCAGATTAAATCCACTTTCAAATGAGTTGCCTTGCTATTTATCAATTGAATCAGACAAACTTTTTTATCCTCTGCAGAATACGCAGTCTTTAAAGAGTAAATCCAAAGAGCTGTCCTTATCTGAACTCTCTGATGTATTCAGTGCAGTTGAAAAGTCTTTATCTCCAAATCTTGAAAAAGAGGATCTCTTAAAAGACAGAATTAAAGCTCAAAACATGAAACTCCTGCTTACAGGAGCTGTCTTTAAAGAGATGCAACTGACTTTTGATTCTGAAATCTCAGGACATGGTTTTACAGACTTAAAAACAGATATTGATGCTGCTGTAACTTTAGATAAAGCTCATTTTAATAACTTCTCTTTAGAAGGTCTTTTAGGTAAGAGAAAGTTCTCATCAAAGATTGAAGGAGATCTTATCTTTACAGATGGTCCTAGCTATCAGGGCAACATTAAGATTAAAGCTGATGATGCCTCAGGTTTACATGAAAAGTTAAAAGGTGAGTTCTCTCTAAACTCTGATCTTTCAATTGGCTATGATCTTGACAGAGATGAGGTTATTTTTGATGTAGCTTCATTAAAATCAGATTTTTACTTCAACTCTCATAAAGCCAATCTGAATGTTGAGAATTTTTTAGGGTCAGTTGAAGATGGTTTCTCTGTAGATGTCTTTAAGCTATCTCAGGATGATAACTATGTAGTATTAAAAGGTGATGTCTCAGAAGACTCTTATCTTGAAGGCTGGGTATCAATTTCTGATCTTTCAAAACTTGATCCAAAAGCAAAAGGCGCAGTTACAGGAAAACTGCTAATTGAAGGTGCCTTAGACGAGCCTAATGTCATTGTTTCAGGAAAGAGTGAAAAGATAAATTATGGTGAGCTGTTAGTAAAAAAACTTGTCTTTGACAGTAATGTAAAAGTGGCAGCAGGTACCGTTAATTTATCAGTCATCTCTAATACCATACGTCTTGCTAAAGACATTAAAGCTTACAAGAAGTGCTCTTTAGATGTTGAAGGTACGCTTGAAAAGCACAGCCTTACTTTATCCTGCGGTTCTGATTCAGGAAGCTATCTAGCAGCAAACGGTGGCTATAACAAAAAGAGTAAGGTTTATTCTGGTTCTGTCTCTAACCTTATTGTGGTAAGCAATGTTATTGATCCTATTTCAATTGCTGATCCTGTGGAGCTTACATATAACAACGCAACTCACAAAGGCTCTGTAAGTACGATTAAACTTACAGATGGTAATGCTAATTTAGATATCTCTGAGATTAAGATTGCTCCTAATTCAGTATCAGCCATTGTTGATTTAAATAAGTTTCAGTTAAAGCTGCTTAAAAAGTACTTACCAAAAGACAGTTTTGTTTCAGGTCTTTTATCATTACATTCAGAGATCAGTGTTAACGGTAAGGTGCCTTTAATAAATGCTAAGGTTAAAGCTCAAGACGGTGTGGTAGTTTATAAGTCATCTATTTTCCCATATGATACTGTAAACTTTGATTTGAATGCTAACTCAAGTCTACTTACAACCGATCTTACAGCTAATCTTAAAAAGGACAATGGACTACTCTCAGTCCATGCTGATGTAGCCGATCCTTACAATAAGAAAAACTTATCAGGCAAGGTAAAGTTAAAAGAGCTGTCCTTAGATCTGTTTACAGCATCTACTAATTCATTAAATTCCCTAAAAGGCAAAGCCAATATTGAAGGCTCTTTAGATGGTACTTTAGCTAAACCTTTATTCTTTGGAAAAGTTTCTGTTAAAGGCAGTGCAAATCCTAGCTACAACGTAGGTACCGTTGATGACTTTGATATTACCGTTAATGCTAATGGTTCGACCGGTATCTTAGACGGTGACCTGTCTTTGAACGGTTCAAAGGCAAGTTTAAATGGTAATTTAAATTGGGAGAATGAAGCTTTAGGCCAGCTTAATGTTGATGCTGACAATCTGCCAATTTTCTTATTAAGCTATGGTGAAGCTCAGGCTAATGTCCATACTAAGGTTACCTTAGATAAAATTTTAAAAGTCACCGGCAATGTAGAAATTCCAAAAGGCCTCATTAAGTTCAAGTCCATTGAGAACAGCGCTATAGCTCCTTCTAAAGATGAGATCTTTGTAGATGATGAGAGCAATTTAAAAAGCGTGATCACCAAACTCAATGAAAATGGCATTAACAACGACATGTCTATTGATGTGGATGTAAATCTTGGAAATGACGTTAAAGTTGATGCTATGGGATTAAAAGCTGATGTCTTAGGTAGTGTAAAAATCCATAAGGCAACAGACAGTAATACTGTAAGAGGCAGTGGTTTAGTTTATTTAGAGCATGGTAGAGCAGAACTCTACGGTCATAAGTTCATCGTAAACAATGCTGAGGCTAACTTTAAAGGTAATCTCTTTACACCTTTAATCAATTCAGAGGTTGTAGTAGATCCTTCCTCAATTGAAGATGATGTTGTGGCAGGTGTAAGAGTAAAGGGCAGAAGTGACGATTTGAATATCACCCTATTCTCAATGCCAGCTATGAGTCAGAACGAGATCCTGTCATACCTCTTATACGGGCATGGACTTGAAAAGTCTACAGTTACAGGTAATTCTGATAACAGCAGTGCTCAACTTTTAATGACATTAGGTTTAGGCACCACTACAGGTATATTAAATTCAGTTGTAGGTATCTTTGGTATGGATGGAGTGCAGTTAGGCTCATCAGGAACAGGTGACGATACCCAGGTTGAAGTACAAACCTATTTAAGTAACAGAATTAGATTATCCTATGGTTATGGTGTATTTAATTCTGTAAATGAATTTAAGTTACGTTATGAGATAATGCGCAGACTTTATGCTGAATTTATTTCATCACTTGATCAGTCTGTAGATTTGATTTACAGCTTTGAAGTTGACTAGAATTTCATATACAAGAAATTTAGACATAAGTAATATAGACTCAAGTAATACAGAATCATAAATAAAGTTTAAAGAACTTTAGGTGAACCATATTGAAATACGTTTTTACTGACAATACAACAGAAGCTCAGAATGCCGAAGATGCGGTTTTAGAGCTTGAATATAATGATCTTTTAACTAATCTTGGGGAATACTCTTTTAAGACTACAAAAGATCTTACACCTCGTTCATTTTCTAAATTACAGTTAAGAGCGCGTAATGCTTTAAAGTCTCTTTTAAATAACCCTCTATCAAAAGTAATGCTCTTATGTGGAAGCACCAGTGTCGATACTATTGATATTGCTTGTGACCTTTTCAAAGATGTAGCTTCAATTACACCTACTATAGCTATTGCTCCTACAAAATTTGAGCTTTTCGGTTCAGAAAAGGAAAGTGGTGTTTTAACAGAACCAGGCTTTGTGGTTATGCCTTGTTCTCACTTTATTGATCATCCAAAGTGGCTCGGTATGGCTGATGCTTGTATTGCGATGAATGAAGGACTAAAGCTGGTTCTATGCGGTGATGCAACTGACTGTGCTACTTTAAATATGATGTGGCAGACATTAGATAATGCTGTGCGAGCTGATATTGTCCTTGAGTATCCAATACTAGGTGCTATGACCTTAATTGGCTCGTTAGTAGCCTCTTACAGTGAAAAGTACCACGTCAACGCTTTTGATGATAAAGCAATAAGGCTTTTATGTATCTGGTCATGCAGACAAAGTGGTGACAGACGCTATTTAGGTATTCCTGAGGCAAAGCTACTCTCATTAGTCATTGAAGCTAATCGCTATGCATCTTTAAAAGCTCATGGCAGTGAAGACTTTATAGTTACAGAACATGATGTTCTAAAGGCTATTGGCGCTGCTGACTTTAGAGTAAATTCTCTAGCTGAATCTGAACTTAGAAATCATCGAGACAATCAGATTATATTAGAGACCAAAGGTGAGGTTACAGGACAAATCAATGGCCTGAGTGTCATTGAAACTGCCGGTACCTCTTATGAGTACGGTGAGCCTGTAAGAATTACAGCTACATTAAGAGCTGGAGGTGATGGTGACGTCATCGATATTGAAAGAAAAGCAGAGCTAGCTGGTCAAATTCACGCTAAAGCAATGATGATCATCAATGGCTTTTTAGCAACAGAATTTGGTTCTGAACAGCCACTGCCAGTATCTGCAAGCTTAGTATTTGAGCAATCCTATAGTGAAATCGATGGTGATTCAGCCTCATTAACAGGTTTGTGTGCAGTAATTTCAAGTTTGGCAGACTTGCCTATAAGACAGGATCTGGCTGTAACAGGTGCAGTTGATCAGTTTGGTGACGTACAGCCTGTAGGTGGTGTTAACGAAAAGATAGAAGGTTTCTTTAAGATCTGCCGCTTACATGGACTTACAGGAACACAGGGCGTAATCATCCCTTACTCATGTATTCATCAGCTTGTTCTCCGTCCATCAGTTGTAAAAGCTGTAAAAGAAGGACGTTTCCACATTTATGTGGTAGGACATGTAACAGGCGCTTCTAAAGTTCTGATGAAGACTAATTGGGGAGAGCCTGATGACAATGAATCTATCTGTGGCAAGATCTGCACCCGCTTAGATGATCTAAGTGCGGTTAAAGCCTCAAAACCATGGTGGCATTTGTGGTAAGTAATCTTATCAAGCCTTAAAATATCTAATCTATTTTGAGCCTGCAAGACACAATAAAGCAGGCTCAACTCTATCCTTACTTTGTACTCGAATCCTAAGTTAAATTTTACCTTACGCAATTTTCAAATCTGAATTTTTACGTTTTAAAGAGCGCTTATTTATCGTATTTGTAAAACATGAGATCCATTTATGAGATGACTCTATCTGTAAGAATACTTAACGCTAAGTTATTTCTAAGAATAACTAATTATTCTTAAAGACATAAAGAATGAATAACCATAAAGGAGTTCATATGAAAGTTAGAAACTTTTTAGCTGCAATTTGTTTATTAGGCTGCGTATCAGTAGCTTCAGCACATGGAAGCTATGGTTTCTTTTATGATGATGGAGATTCTAGTATCTCTATAGGTAAATCAGGTGCCCATTCAGCTCCTGTGGCTCCAGCTCCACATTTTGAGCCAAAACATGATGGCCCAGAGCATCGCTTGGCTCCTCCTCCACGCCGATTCGGTCATGATTTAAGACCTCGTTTTGTAGAGCATTATTAAAAGACAGAATTAAATGAAATCTAGGCTAATTGCTTTAGTTCTAGACAAGAAATATAAGTTTAAAAAATACTTTTGAAACAACTTTGATAATGACAAAAGGTTTATTTATGAAGTTAAAGATTGTCTTATTAGTCCTCATCACTTTAGACCTGATTTCTCAGGCGCAAGCTGGTATGGGCTTCTACTTTGATGATGACGATACTTCATTTTCAATAAGTTCTGGTCGTGGACATCATTATGCGCCTCCGCCTCCTCCTTCTTCAGTAGTGGTATTGCCCCCTGCTCCTGGTCCTCACTACGCACCACCACCACCTCCTCCTCGTGAGTTCGGTCCTGGTCCTTGGGATGGTCCAAGAGGTTTTGCTCCACCACCACCTCCTCCTCGTAAGTTCGGTCCTGGTCCTTGGAATGGTCCAAGAGGTTTTGCTCCACCTCCACGTGGTCCACATGGTCACCATCATAGACATTTCCGCTAACCTTAGAAAAGAGAGTCTTAATCAAGGCTCTCTTGGTTTTTTTATCTCTTACGCTTTATTACTCTTACCTTTCAACTTTGTGGGAGATCTTGTAATTAAGTTACAAAACAGAGCATTAAAATTTTCTAATGCACTCTTTATATGCAAAATAGTTCAATTTTCATAAAATTAGTACAATTAACCATTAAAGCTCCATAATAATGACATCAACTTCTATGGAGAAAACTCATGTCAATAAAATCAACTTTATGTGGCGCACTTTTAGGCGCTATTGTTTCTATGTATTCATTTAGCTCTTATGCACAGGAAACCATCCATGTAGGAACAGAGCCTACCTTTGCTCCATTTGGTTTTGTTGATGATAAAACTTCAGAAATTGTAGGTTTTGATATTGATGTTATCAATGCTATCGGAAAAGCTGAAGGTATGAAGGTTGTTATTGAATCAATGCAGTTCGATGGTTTAATTCCATCAATTCTGTCTAATTCAATTGATGCGGCTATCTCTGGTATGACTAAGAATCCTGAGCGCGAGAAGATGGTTCTATTCTCAGATCCTTACTATGTAGCAGGTCAGGATTTAATGGTAAGAAAAGATTCTGTAGGTAAATACAAGAATATGGAATCTTTAGAGGGTAAAGGTGTTTGTGTTCAGTTAGGTTCTGTGGGGGCAATTGTAGCCGGCAGTATTAAAGATGCTGATGTAAAAAATTTTAACAATGTAACTGAAGCTTATATGGAACTTAAAAAGCACGGGTGTGAAGCTGTTATAACCGGTACTCCTGTAAATCAGTTCTATTTAGTACAAACAGGCGATAAAGATCTTGTACATGTTCCTGAGAGTGTAGTTCGCGCAGCAGACTTGGGTATTGTAACAAATAAGAACAATACAGCTTTAATGAAAAAAATTAATGCTGGTCTTAAAAAAATTAAAGAAGATGGTACTTACGATAAGATCTACAACAAGTGGTTCAAGTAAAATAATCTGAATGATTTGTTTAATGAAGATGGGAGGTGAAAACCTCCCATTTGTATTAAAGATCACAATGACGTGATTAACGACAATTAAGCTTATTCGTTAAATAAAATTCCGTCGGCAACTTCTTTAGCCTTAGCTTCACCTTCAAGCGCTTTTAACAGCTCCAGAGCAAATGGAATAGCATAGTTAGGACCACGACCTGTAATGATATTCTCTTCAGGATTTACACTTACAGGCTTTTCACTGAATTTAGCTCCACACTCACAGCCAGGGTAGGTTGATGCTTTTTCAGTATTCTTTAAAATACCGCATGAATAGAGAATGAATCCAGGAGCAGCACAGATAGCTCCAATTAGTCCTTTCTTTTCTTTTTGAGCCTTTAACATGTCAATTAGCTTTTGACAGCCTGAATAACTCTTAGTACCAGGACCGCCAGGGACAACGATAAGATCGAAGTCCTCATTAACATCTTCAATGTTCTGCTGGCACAGAATTGTAGTGCCATGAGCCAAGTTTACCAAGCGTGAACCATCAGCACTTACAGAAGCGGTCACTACATTTACACCGCCTCTTTTTAAGATGTCTAATACAGCAGTAGACTCAATGTCTTCTGTTCCCTGAGTATATACAATTAAAGCTTTTGACATGGTTATCTCCTTATCTAATATATTTAAGATCATATAAATTTCATTAGAAAATTCAATAAGAAGATTTAAAAAATGCGAGATAGGGGGGATAAAAAAAGCAACCAAATGGTTGCCTTGATTATTTTGGCTCCTCCTGCGGGACTTGAACCTGCGACATACGGATTAACAGTCCGCCGTTC
>ERZ1026898.110-NODE-110-length-53433-cov-4.461576_pt1 | contig 53433 bp, 40 predicted proteins | sample MGYA00380178_ERZ1026898 | MGnify/ENA primary metagenome ERZ1026898 (study PRJEB33269, sample SAMEA4719814) | human gut metagenome | biome: human-associated habitat; feature: organic feature; material: feces | place: Cameroon | collected 2013-10 ...
GTTTTACAGGAACAAAAAGAGATACCGTAAGTTTTGAACTCACAGAAGAATGACAGGAGGTAAATGATCATGGCAATTACAAATTCCGTAGAAGAACTGGGACTGTGTGTCCTTCACATCGGCATCAACGCTGACGGGGAAGAAGATGGGAAGAAAATGGCTGAGCAGTTCCGCACATGGATGGGATTTATCCCGGATGAGAATCCGAATTCCATTTTCGCATCTCCTCTTATTGAAATCATGAAGTTCGGAGGCCCCGGCAGAAACGGTCACATCGCTATCGGAGCGCACGATGTGGACAAGGCAGCCGAGTATTTCAAGTCCACTGGCATGGGCGTGAAGCCGGAAACCGCTGTATACAATGAGGACGGGACGCTGAAGTTTATTTATCTGGACAAGGAGATCGGAGGCTTTGCGATCCATCTGAAGCAGTATTGATGATCCGATTCCGGCGGGGATGCCACAGTGCACCGAGGCCGGAACCGCAGCGGACAGAGAATTTCACAGACAGGGCAAACGGTGACCAGGATGAGAAAAATCGAGAAATTAAAGTTATACGCGCAGCAGCAGGAACCGCTTGTAGTGGCAAGTGACACCATACCGGATGAGCTTTTTGCGGTGAACCATGTGAACAGAGGACTTCGTGACCTGAACGGAAAGGGCGTTGTGACAGGTCTTACGAGTATCTCGGAAGTAATTTCCATGAAGAACGTGGACGGGCAGAGGATTCCCTGCGACGGAGAGCTCTGGTACCGCGGCTATCCGATTCAGGATCTGGTGTCGCGATATACGAAGCATGGATTTGGCTATGAAAATCTGACGTATCTTCTGCTCTTCGGCAATCTTCCGGATGAGCAGCAGGAGATGGATTTTATTGAGAATCTGGTGCTTTCCAGAAACCTGCCGACCAATTTCACCCGCGATGTCATTATGAAGGCTCCGACCAAGGATATTATGAATTCCATGACACGGAGTATTCTGACACTCGCTTCTTACGACATCGATGCACAGGACATTTCCGTGGATAATGTCATCCGCCAGTCGATGATGCTGATTGCCGTGTTTCCGATGCTGGCAATCTACGCATATCATGCCTACAACTATGACAAGAAGCTGGAGAGCATGTACATTCACCGGCCGGACCCGAAGCTGTCCACAGTAGAGAACATTCTTCTGATGCTTCGGCCCAATCAGAAATTTACGACCATCGAGGCCAAGGTTCTGGATGCTGCACTGATGCTGCATATGGAGCATGGCGGCGGTAATAACTCCACATTTACAACAAGAGTGGTAACGAGCTCCGGCTCCGATACCTACGCGACCATTGCGGCGGCAATGTCTTCTCTGAAGGGACCGCGGCACGGCGGCGCGAACCTGAAGGTCATGGACATGATGGATGAACTTAAGGCAAGTGTTCAGGACTGGACGGATGACGATGAGGTTCGTGCATATCTGGAGAAGCTTGTGGACAAGCAGGCCTTTGACAAGAAGGGCCTGATTTATGGTATGGGCCGCGCTGTTTACTCCATTTCGGATCCCAGAGAGCGGATCTTCAAGGACTTTGTGACGAAGCTCGCCGTGGAAAAGGGAGCAGAGAAGGAACTCGCCCTTTACAATCAGATCGAGAAGCTTGCGCCGCAGGTGATTGCGGAGAAGCGTCATATTTATAAGGGTGTAAGTCCGAACGTCGACTTCTACAGCGGCTTTGTTTACAACATGCTCGGGATTCCGAAGGAGCTGTATACGCCGCTCTTTGCCATTGCGCGAATTGCCGGCTGGAGTGCGCACCGTCTGGAGGAAATCGTAGAAGCCGGAAAGATCATGCGTCCGGCATACATTTCTGTTATGGAAGAGAGGGCAGGGGAAAATGCATTATTCTGAAACGGAGAAGCAGTATCATACACAGGTCGGACCTGAAGACATCGGACGCTATGTGATTATGCCCGGCGATCCGAAGCGCTGTGCCAAGATTGCGAAGTATCTGGAGAATCCTGTTCTGATCGCAGATTCCCGGGAATATGTGACCTACACCGGAACCCTACTCGGAGAGAAGGTGTCGGTGACCTCCACAGGAATCGGCGGGCCTTCTGCTGCCATTGCAATGGAAGAGCTGATAAAGGCGGGGGCGGACACCTTTGTGAGAATCGGAACCTGCGGAGGCATTCAGCCGGAGGTAAAGAGCGGAGATGTTGTCATTGCCACAGCGGCGGTCCGGATGGACGGAACGAGCAAGGAATACGCGCCGCTTGAATTTCCTGCCGTTGCAGATCTTACCGTGACAAATGCGCTTGTTGCCGCAGCCGGGGAAGAAGGTGCCTGTGTTCACACGGGTGTTGTGCAGTGCAAGGATTCCTTCTACGGACAGCACGATCCCTCTGAGATGCCGGTTTCCTATGAGCTTGCGAACAAGTGGGGGGCCTGGAAGCGGCTGGGCTGCCTTGCCTCTGAGATGGAATCCTCCACGCTGTTTGTTGTGGGGTCCTTCCGCCGTGTGCGGTGCGGGTCCTGCTTCCTTGTCATGGCGAATCAGGAAAGAGAAAAGCTCGGACTGGAAAATCCCGTCGTACATGATACCGACGGAGCCATTCGGGTGGCGGTCAGCGCAGTAAGGAAGCTGATCGAAGAGGACCGCAGGAAATAAGAAAAGACGAAAGAGAAGGACGGTGTAACCTATGGAATCCGATTATATTGCTGCAAGGAAGCTTGGCCTTCGTGAAATGAAACAGGCGGCATTGGAGAAACGTTCTCCCTATCCGGCTGTTCTGGATCACATCATTGAAGGCGAGGGCAAGCTTGCCGAGATCAAGATAGGACTTCTGGAAATTCCTCTGAATATGATTGACGGAACGAGAACGGAAGGCAGAACCTCTGCATTTGCGGCGAATTTTATGCCGGTTCTGAAATCGGACACGGAATTTGCCCGCAAGTGGTCGGATCTTTATGAGTCCCAGATGAAAGAAGGAATCCGTGACCCGATCAAGGCCTATGAGTATATGACGAGATTTTACGTGGAAGAGGGCAATAAGCGGGTGTCTGTCAGCCGTTTTGTCGGAGCCTCTGCCATTCATGCCGATGTGATCCGCGTTATGCCGAAGAAGGCGGATACAAAGGAATACCGCGTGTACCGTGAGTTCCTTGAGTATTTTAATGTCAACCGGATGTATGATGTTGTTTTCACGGAGGAGGGAAGCTACCGGAAATTTGCTGCCTGCCTCGGACAGACCATGGACAAGCCCTGGCCGTCGGAGGTGAGAGAAGACATCAAGGCAGCCTATGCGGTGTTTGTACAGGTGTATCACCATGAGGGTGAGAAGCGCAGGATGACCCTTCCGGACGGCGATGCCTTCCTGACCTATCTGAATTTCTATCCGATTCAGAGCCTGATCAATGAACCGAGAACCCTTCTGGAAAATCGGATTGACCGCCTGTGGAAGGAGTTTCTGGTTGATGCCAACGAGGATGGCATCACACTGGTGGAGACGCCGGACGAAATCCGAAGCGAGAAGACGGCGTTTGATACGCTCCGCGGAATTCTGCAGACGAAGCCTCGTTATTCCAGGGAAAATCCCCTTCATATGGCTTTTATTTATCCCAAGACGGCAGACAATTCCGGCTGGATTTACGGACATGAGCTGGGACGCAACTATGTGGAGAGTCACTTTGGCGGACTGGTAAAGACGGAGAAATATGAAAACTGCAGTACCGATGAAGAGGTGCGCAAGGCAGTCGATGCGGCAGTGGCGAATCATGCGGAGATGGTGTTTACCATTTCTCCGACGCAGATGGATGAAACCCTGCGCTCTGCCATTCACTATCCGGATACGAAATTTCTGAACTGCTCCATCAACCTTTCGCACAATGCGGTTCGTACCTATTACGGAAGAATGCATGAGGCGAAGTTCCTGATGGGAGCGATTGCGGCGAGCGTTGCGAGCAACCACAAGATCGGCTATGTGGCGGATTATCCGATTTACGGAATTGTTGCAGGAATCAATGCATTTGCAATCGGAGCCGGGATGATTGATCCCAAGGCGAAGATTCATCTGAAGTGGTCAACGGACAAGGACATGAACTGGCGAAAGGATTTCGAAGACGAGGGTGTCTATGTTGTTTCGGGGCCGGATTTCATCCGGCCGGCGCAGGCATCCCGTGAATACGGAATCTATCAGAGAGATCTGGACGGGAATGTTATCAATCTGGCGGCACCTGTGTGGAACTGGGGCACGTATTATGAGCTGATTGCCCGAAATGTTCTGGAGGGCACCTGGGATGCCGCCGGACAGGCGGCAGAGGACCGCTCTACCAATTACTGGTGGGGGATGTCTGCCGGTGTGATTGATGTCATTCTTTCCGAGAAGCTCCCGTATTATTCGAAAAAACTGGTGGATACCTTCCGGAGCGGCATTGTTTCGGGAAGGATCAGTCCCTTTATGGGAGAGCTCCATTCTCAGAGCGAGCTGATCCGTCCGGATACTTCGCGCGGACTCTCCAACGAAGAGATCATTACGATGAGCTGGCTGAATGACAACGTCATCGGCAGCCTTCCGAAGAAGGAAGCATTGAACGAAGAAGCCAATGCTGCCGTTGATGTCAGCGGTGTCAGCGGCGTGGGAACAGATGGAGGGAACAGTTCTGCGGCAGCCCTTGCGGCAGCAGGACATGAAGATGCAACGGGGATGGAGTAATTTCTGTTATGAAGATTCTGGTAATTGCCGACGAGGAAGTAAAGAGCCTTTGGGACTATTATGACCGCGAGAAAACGAAGGATGTTGATCTTATCATTTCCTGCGGAGATCTGAAGCCGCAGTATCTGGAATTTCTGGAGTCAATGGTAAACTGCCCTCTTCTGTATGTGCGCGGCAATCATGATTCCAAATACGACCTGAATCCTCCGCTCGGGTGCAATCATATTGATGACAAGGTGTATGATTATAAAGGCCTTCGGATCGCGGGCCTTGGCGGCAGCATGCGCTATCATCTGGGCGAGGACATGTATACGGAAGCAGAGATGAGCAGGCGGATCGCGAAGCTGAACCGCCAGATCCTTCTGATGAACGGTGTGGATATTCTTGTCACACACGCGCCTGCCAGAGGGTATGGAGACATGGAGGATCTTCCGCATCTTGGCTTTGAATGCTTCAACGAATTTATGGAGAAGTGGCATCCCAAGTATATGCTTCACGGACACGTTCATAAAAGCTATCAGTATAAATTTGTCCGGGAACGGGAGCATGCGAGCGGAACGAAAATCATCAATGCCTACGAATATACCACATTGGACATTGGTGATGACGAGCATCCGGCACAGGGAAGAACCGGCTCTGCTCTATACGACCTGTATATGAATCTGAAGACCAGGAAGTAAGCTCCCGGTTCAGCATCGTATATTCTTCTTATGAAATGATCAGAAAATGCCGCAGTCAGCGGCAGGGGAGGACATTATTATGGAAATGCAGATGGAGTTCAAGCGGAAATTGCCGATTCCGCAGGAGATCAAGCGTGAATTTCCGCTTTCAGCCAGGGTACGGCAGGTGAAGGAGGAACGCGACCGGATCATCGAGGATATTTTCTATGGAAAGGATGATCGCTTTCTTCTTGTCATCGGGCCGTGCTCGGCCGACCGCGAGGATGCGGTGCTGGAATATATGACCCGCCTTGTGAAGGTGCAGGAGAAGGTCAAGGATAAGATTTTCATCATTCCGAGAGTCTATACGAATAAGCCAAGGACCAAGGGTGTTGGCTATAAGGGAATGCTCCATCAGCCGGATCCGGAAAAGGGCGAGGATATGCTGGCAGGCATCATCGCCATTCGTCAGATGCATACGCATGTGGTGGAGGAGACCGGCTTTACCTGCGCAGAGGAAATGCTCTATCCGGAGAATCACCGCTATCTTTCGGATCTTCTTGCCTATGTGGCCATCGGAGCACGTTCGGTGGAGGATCAGCAGCACCGTATGGTGGCAAGCGGAGTCGGAATTCCGGTTGGCATGAAGAACCCGACGGGTGGGGATATCTCTGTCATGATGAATTCCATTACGGCGGCACAGAACAGTCAGACCTTCCTGTACCGCGGCTGGGAGGTTGTGACGACAGGAAATCCGATGGCACATGCCATTCTCCGCGGCTATGTCGACAATCACGGAAGAAGCCACGCAAATTATCATTATGAGGATCTGCGGAATCTGAAGGAAGCCTATGACAAGGCGCAGCTTCAGAATCCGGCAGTTCTGGTAGACTGCAATCACTCGAATTCCGGCAAGCAGTATCTGGAGCAGATCCGCATCGCAAAGGACGTGCTGCATTCCATGCGGGCTTCGGAGGACATTCACGGACTGGTGAAGGGTCTGATGATTGAAAGCTATCTGGAGGACGGTGCTCAGAAGATCGGAGAAGGCGTATACGGGTGTTCCATTACAGACCCCTGCCTTGGCTGGGAGAAATCTGAAAAGCTGATTTATGATCTCGCGGAAGAGCTCTGACCGAAGGAAGCTGTTCATGTACGAATGCTCTGATGGAAGGACAGAGGCATAATGTATCCGAAGGAAGAAAAGATCTGCGAAGGGGTCCGGGGAACTGTTTCCTCTGGTGGAGCAGCAGTATGAAATTACGGTCCGGACCATCCGCGAATATGAGGCGGCGCTTTCGCAGAATCCTGCGGAGTGAAATAGTTTTTACAGGATAAAAGAGGAAACGCTGTACGTGGAACGGGACGTATGGCGTTTTTTGCACGGAAAGCATAGGAGCAGGCAATGACGGAAGAAGAACTGAGCAGGAAGGTCGATGAAATCGCCGCGAAGATGACAAAGGAAGAGAAGATTGCCTTCTGCAGCGGCAAGGACTTCTGGCATACCAAAGAGGTGGCAGGGTGCGAAGTCCCGGAAATGATGATGACAGACGGACCGAACGGTCTTCGCAAACAGAACGGGAAGCCGGATGCACTGGGTGCGGAAGGCTCTGAGGAGGCAACGTGTTTTCCGACGGCGGTGACGGCTGCGCAGACCTGGAACCGGAAGCTTCTGTATGAGGAAGGCCGCGCCATCGGCGAAGAGGCAAAAGAGGCAAAGGTTGGGGTTGTTCTGGGCCCCGGTGTCAATATCAAGCGAAATCCCCTGTGCGGAAGGAATTTCGAATACTACTCCGAGGATCCCTACGTAGCGGGAGAGCTGGGAGCTTCCTTTGTGGCCGGCATGCAGAATGAAACCGGGATCGGGGCAAGCCTGAAGCATTTTGCCTGCAATTCGCAGGAATACAGAAGGCTTCAATCCGACTCGCAGATAGACGAGAGAACACTTCGCGAAATCTATCTGCGTGCGTTTGAGAAAGTAGTGAAAAAGGCGCAGCCTGCTACGGTGATGTGTGCCTACAATCAGATCAACGGGACCTTCTGCAGTGACAGCAAGAAGCTTCTGACAGATATTCTCCGCAAGGAGTGGGGCTTTAAGGGGGCTGTGATCACGGACTGGGGGGCTCTGCATAACAGGACAGAAGCCTTTCGCGCAGGCTGTGATCTGGTGATGCCCGGGGGCTCCTCGATGGGGGAGAAGGAGGCAGAAAAGGCTCTTGACCAGGGGAAGCTGGACATAGAATGCGTCAACGCATCCGTAAATCGCCTGCTGACGCTGGTTCTTCGAAGAAGTGAGGCACTGGAAAAAGCCAAGGATTACTCCTATGACCGGACGGCGCATCAGATGACAGCGCAGCGGATTGCGGAGGAGGGAGCGGTACTTCTGAAAAATGATGGCGCAATCCTTCCTCTGGAGAATACCAGGGAGGTGGTTCTCATCGGCCGGATGGCGGTATCCATGCGCTATCAGGGAGGCGGAAGCTCGCACATCAATCCGACAAAGCTGACGCAGGTCCGGGAGTGCATCCCGGATGCCGCTTATGTGGAAGGCTGCGATGAAGAGGGAAATGTCACGGAGGAGAGCCTGGAGGAGGTTACCCGGGCAGCAAAGAGGGCCAGAAAGGCGGTTGTTTTTGTCGGACTGACGGACCGCTATGAGTCGGAAGGCTTCGATCGCAGGGATCTTTCGATTCCGATCGGGCACAACCGCATGGTGAAGGCAGCGCTTGCAGGAAACCCGAATGTGATTGTGGTTCTGATGGGCGGGAGCCCGATGAAGCTTCTCTGGAGAAACGAGGTAAAGGCTATCCTTTACACAGGACTTTGCGGTCAGGCCGGCGGCACAGCCATTGTGAATTTGTTGACCGGAAAAGTCAATCCGTCCGGAAAGCTTACGGAAACCTGGCCGCTGGAGGAAATTGACATTCCGTCCTATGGACCGTACGGGAAAAAGAATGCGCAGTACCGGGAGGGAATTTATGTGGGTTACCGCTATTATGAAAAGGCGGGACAGCCGGTTGCGTATCCCTTTGGCTATGGACTTTCCTATACAAAATTTGAATATACGAATCTTCTGATCAGTGACCGGCAGGTAACGGTGCAGGTCCGCAATGTCGGAAACCGGGCAGGCAGTGAAGTGGTGCAGCTCTATATGGCAAATCCGCAGGATGGCACCTACCGGCCGCTCAAGGAGCTTCGCGCCTTTGAGAAGGTTTTCCTGCAGCCGGGAGAGGGGGCAATGGTGACGTTCCTTCTGGCAAGTCGTGATTTTGCCATTTATCAGGACGGATGGAGAATTCCGACCGGAACCTATGCGGTGCTTGTCGGATCCTCTTCGGCGGATATCCGGCTTTCCCAGCAGGTGATCGTGGAGGAAGAAAAGGTGCCGGCACCCGCTTGGCTTCCGGACAGCTGGTATGCTAAGCCCGCGGGGCAGCCTTCCATTGGCGAATGGCGGCACATTATGGAAAATCTTCCGAAAGAAGCGGAGGACGCTGAGCCCGGGAGCTTCTCGGAGGAGAGCTCAATCTCGGAGATGGCACCCTGCAGCAGAATCTGCCGCATGGTGTACCATGGAATGAAAAAAGCCTGCATGAAGCAGTCCGGGTGCCCGGAATGGAATGAGGACGATCCGGTCTATCGGATGTCACTGTCCACTTCAGCGGACATCCCGGTCCGGGCGCTGAGGTCCTTTGCTCCCGAGATTCCGGCATTTGCATTGAAAATGCTGGTGTGGTTTGCAAATCACGGGAAAAATCAGGCATCCAGTCCAAGCCGGTTTCTGCGCCAGTAAGCGCCCATGGTCATGCCGGGCGTGAAGGTGACATCGCGGCAGAGATATTCTTCGAGCCCGACAGCGGAGGGAGAAAACTGCGCGGCCTCCTCTTCGGAAGAGAATTCAATCTCCGCATAGAAAAATGCGGTCGGAGCAGCTTCGTCCACGGCATTTACCTCCAGGTGATGTCCGTCTGGGAGAAGATACGTCCGCCGGAGCTTTGGGATGAGGGGAAGACCGATCAGATCCTGAAGCTGTTCAAAGTGTTCTGCGGAAATCGGAAATTCAATTTCCTTGCGGGTGAGCCCGTTGCCGCGGCTCTTAAAGCAGAGAATATAGTCCGTCTTTTCTCCGGCAATGGTTTCCTCGCGGATGCGGACGGTGGGCTCTATCGTGAGGTAGCCCTGGCGCATGAGCTCCTCCTTGAGCAGAGGAAGGTCCGCGCCGCAGTCCTTCGGCCATCCGCTTACCAGCCATTTGCGTTCGATTTCGAGGGGGGATTTGTCTGCAGAATTCATCATATACAGCTCCTTCTCCGGTTATGGAAACAGATTATGTGCAGAAAATGATGCGGCTCCGGAGAGAAACGCAAAAAAGCGTTCCTGCGCCGGATAATTATCAGTTTACAGGGGAAACAAAAATCGTCAAGAAAGGGACGCAATGAATAATTTCAAGATGATCGTCAGCTATGATGGGACTCGCTACTACGGATGGGAGCATCAGCCGAATACGGATATGACCATTCAGGGAAAGCTGGAGACAGTGCTGACTCAGATGCTGGAAACTACCTCCGGGAAAACACCGGATCGGCCGGTCACCGTCATCGGAGCAGGAAGGACAGACGCCGGTGTGCATGCAAGAGCGATGACGGCGAATGTCCTTCTGGATACGGATCTTTCCGCGGAGGAAATTCAGAGGTATATGAATCGCTACCTTCCGGATGATATCAGCGTGAATGAGGTGAAGCTGGCAGCGGAACGTTTTCACAGCCGCTTCAAGGCGACGGGAAAGACCTATCGTTATACACTCTGGTACAGTGAAGACGGGAAAAAGCCTGTTTTTGACCGGAAATACGTCTGGATGCTGAAGGAAGCGCCGGATACGGAGAAGATGAGGGAAGCGGCGACGCGTCTTGCCGGTGAGCATGATTACAAGAGCTTCTGCGGAAATTCACACATGAAGAAGTCTACAGTCCGTGTGGTGGATACCATCCGGATCGAGGAGACGGGAAACTATATTCGGATTTATTATCATGGGACCGGCTTTCTGCAGAATATGGTGCGAATTCTTACCGGAACAATTCTGGAAGCTGGTTATGGACGTCTTGCGCCGGAGGACATGGACCGGATTCTGGAAGCAAGGGACCGCAAAAAAGCAGGCCCGACCGCTCCTGCAGCAGGCCTGTGTCTGTTGAAGGTAGATTACGAATAAAAAAGAAAGGCCCGGGGGAATGCGGAATCATCGTCTTCTCCCGGGCCTTAAAAATCGGAAGGCTTCAATAATAGCCTACCTCAAAATGCATGATCACAGCGATGTCACGGATGAATTCTCCCTCCTTCAGAGGAATGTCCTCGTGATCGGAAATAAACGGCATCTCAGCGCCGTACTCGTCATCCTCGTCCATCTGGACCTCGATCCAGTCCTTTTCCGCTGCAATGGCGGCATCAATCGCCTCGTCAATCGAGCTGCCCTCGAAGGTGCAGTCGTCCAGATCCGGGAAATAGCCGGTGTAACGGCCGTCTGCATTTTTCTGCAGAACAGCAGGATAAGTAAATGTCATGAATAAGCCTCCTTGTCAGTATGTGGGCTGCAGAAGGGGGCTTTGCCCTGTCTTTTCTGCAGCACTCTGAGTATACGTTTTCTTCGGCAAATGTGCAAATCCCGCAGGGGATGCCGGGGCATGCCGCAGGAAAATGCCGGTTTCTATTCTGCCGGGCCCCTTCGCCTCTGCGAGATGGCATCTGCGAGGTGCAGAATTCCGTCCGCGAAGCACACGATGCCGGTGACGAAGGTAAAGCCTCCGATGGCACCGCTGGGAGCAATCAGAATAAAGACCGCCATCAGTGTCAGCAGGATCGCTTCTGAAATGCTCCAGAAGAAGCGGAAGGAATGTCTCTTCTGTCCTTTGATGCGGTCCGCAATGTGATAAGCCATCAGAAGAAAGAGCGTTCCGAAAATCGCATTGGAGAGGAGCATCAGCGCGCCGTCCTTGATCAGAATCATCAGATAAATGGCGATGCTGGCAAGGCAGATGAAGGCCTGTGTCTGCATGGCCTTGAGATCCCAGTGAAGAGCCTTCAGCCGGCGGAAGGTATGGACCAGTTCAAAGGCGGCAAAAGCGGTCATTCCGATGGCGATGGACAGAGGCAGCAGCTCATTGGGAATCAGCATGGCGCACAGTCCGGACACAATCAGAAGAAGCGCTCTTGTCAGAACGGAATTCTTCAGGAGACTGGTCAGCCGGTAGGTCCAGGTGTCCTGTGATTTCTGCCCGGTTACGGCAGCAACGGGGAGCGCCCTTGCCACATCGAGTGTAACCGGACTGATGTGGGAGACGGTTCCGAGCATCTTCTCAAGGCCGTCCGGGCCAACTCCGGAGAGCTCATTGAAGTTTGTGATGCCGCATGCACCGATGGTGTCGAACAGGTCATTGACGAAGGTTCTGCGGTCTTCTACGTTGGAGACGCCTCCGATCCACTGGTCAAGGACCTGGCCGATCCAAATGCTGCCGGGCGCATTGGAGGAAACCAGATCAAGTCCCCCGTCCCTCAGCTGCCAGGTCAGAATGCCGTGCTGAAGAACGCCGCGGGAATTGCTTCTTACGATCCGGTTGTCGGTGACTGGCATTTCGAAAATCTTTCCGATGACATCATATTCCGGGACGATCTTGGTGGTAATGGGATCAATCCTCGCAATGACAGAGGTATCGAGCACATCCGAGCAAAGGCCCGGTCCGTCATTGACATAGACGTGCAGAAGCTGCCCGAACTGCTCCTTCGGGAGAAGGCAGGAAGCGTAAAGCGCAAGATTGGCACCCTTGGAGTGTCCTCCGATGTAATAACGAAGATCCGGCTGCATCACGCGCATCAGATAGGAAAGCGCCTGCTCCTGTGCGGGAATTTTCTCAAAGGAGAGCATGAAATCCTCTTTCCAGCCGACAAGGGAATCATCGGTTCCCCGAAAAGCGATGAATGCGGTATCTCTGGAGATGCGAAAGGTCACGGCAGAAAACTGAATCTGCTGCTGCGGATCCAGAATGTCCTCGTAGTTGGTCATAAGGAGCGACCCGAAGCGCCTGGATGCTGCAGCGGCGCGCGCGAATTCCTCATACTCGTCATGCTTCTCTTCCCCATCTGCAACGAGTGTACGGATTCCGCCGCGGTCCAGAAGGGCCTGCACGACATCGCGCAGGGCAATGACCTCTCCATGGGGGAAAACACTGCTCATATCAATGTAGGAAAGCTGGCATAAGACCAGATTGTCCAGTTCGGTCAACGGACGCTCGGCAAACGAAAGATCGCCGCGCCAGATGACATAATCCTGTAAATTTGCCATTTCAGATTGCCTCATATTTCCTGTAAGTCATAATTACGGTAAGTGTAACATAATTTCCGGCTTTTCATTATAATAAAGGAAGTTGGAATACAAACAATTTGCGGGAGGATGTGTGAACGAGACAATTCTGAAACGGATCGCCGTGATAGCGATGCTGATCGATCATGCGGCGGTTATTTTTCTTGAGAGAGCGGTGCAGCCGGAAACCGGCCTGATGCTGGCGGTTTCTTCCGATTCCCTGTACCGGCTGGACCGGATCCTGAGGGCAGTCGGGAGGCAGGCCTTTCCGATTTTTGTCTTTTGCATTGTGGAGGGCTTCTTCCACACGGCAAACCGGGGAAAATATTTGGGAAGACTTTTCGCTGCGGCTGCGGTCTCGCAGCTTCCGTTTTATCTGATGAACAATACGGGACCTGTCGGCTCGGACCTTCCGGTGAGTCTGAATACGCTGGCGACGCTGGCAGCAGGGCTCCTTCTTATCATGGTCATTGACAGAATTCTGGGGCCGGAGCACGGAGCCTTATCCGGAATCTCCGGCATCTTCCGCGCAGTCTCCGCACTTCTCGTTGTGGCGCTCTTCTGGGAGGCCGCAGAGAGCCTCCGGCTGGATTACGGCGGAATGGGGGTTACGGCGGTTCTGCTCCTGTATCTTCTTCATGGCATGCCGAAGCTTGCTCCGACTGCGCTGTGGCTGTGGCTTGGCTGCGCCGACGCGCATGAGTGGTTTGCGCTTCCCGCGTGTCTTTTCCTGTATCTGTATAACGGAAAGCGTGGGACGGAAGGAATGGGACCGGCCCGAAGGAAGGCGGAAAAGTATTTCTTTTATGTGTTTTACCCCCTGCATCTGGTGCTTTTGTGGGGGATCCGGGAGATGATTTAGCCGGTCAATGAACCGGGGAAAAGGGGGCCTGTATGGAACTGGTATTTGTGGGAGCAGATCATGAGGTGACGGGAAGCTGTCATTATCTGCGGGCAGGAAGCAGGAACATTCTGGTGGATTACGGCATGGAGCAGGGAAAGAACCTGTTTGAAAATGCACCGCTTCCTGTGAAGCCGGAGAACATTGATTATGTCTTTCTGACGCATGCACACATGGATCATACCGGTATGCTGCCGAAGCTCTATGCGGATGGCTTCCGGGGACGAATCCTCTGCACCGAGGCGACAAAGGAGCTTTCGGATGTGATGCTTCGGGACAGTGCCCACATTCAGATGCAGGAGGCGGAGTACCGAAACCGCAAGGCAGGAAAAAAAGGATCTCCCGACCGCGTGGAGCCGGTGTACACGATGCAGGATACCATGAATGTTCTGCAGCTCTTTGAAGCCTATCCGTACAATGAAATCCTTACGCTTGGAGATGAGATCTCCTTCCGCTTTACGGATGTGGGTCATCTTCTGGGGTCTGCAAGCATTGAGCTGTGGCTGAGAGAGCGGGGGGAGGAGCGCAAAATCGTGTTTTCCGGAGATATCGGGAACAAGAATCAGCCGCTTCTGCGGGATCCCGTATTTACGAAGGAAGCCGATTATGTCGTGATGGAATCCACCTACGGCACAAGACTGCACGAAAAGATTAAGAGAGACCATACTCTGCAGCTTGCAGAAGTCATCCGTGATACCATGCGGCGCGGCGGAAATGTGGTCATTCCGGCCTTTGCAGTCGGCAGAACGCAGGTGATGCTCTCCTTTATCCGGCAGATCAAGGATCAGAATCTGGTTCCGGAGAATAACGATTTCCCGGTTTATGTGGATTCGCCGATGGCGGTGGAGGCAACGGGGATTTTTGAAGATAATGAGAGCGAGTGCTACGACGATGAGGCCAGGGCGCTTCTGAATCAGGGAATCAACCCGCTGGCCTTTCCCAATCTTCATCTGTCCATCACGACAGAGGAATCCATGGCGATCAACGATGACCGCGTGCCGAAGGTGATCCTGTCTGCCTCCGGAATGTGCGATGCGGGAAGAATCAAGCATCACATCAAGCATAACATCGGAAATCCGGATTCCACGATTTTGTTTGTCGGATACCAGTCAGAGGGAACTCTGGGAAGACGCCTTCTGGACGGCGCGGAGAAGATCAGGCTGTTCGGAGAAGAGTACGATGTGAAGGCGAGAATTGCCCGGATTGACGGCCTGTCCGGCCATGCGGACAAGGAGGGACTTCTGGAGTGGATCTCGGCCTTTGAGACGAAGCCGAAGCAGGTCTTTGTAGTTCATGGCGATGACGAAACGGCCACTGCTTTTGCGGAGTGTCTGGAGCAGGAGAAGGAGCTGAAGGCCATGGCTCCCTATTCCGGGACAAAGTATGACCTGATTTCCGGCTCGTTTATCCGGATTGCAAAGCCGGTTCCTGTGGCAGGAAAAGAAAAATCTGCGGTGCGCACAACCTCAGATTCCTTTACAAAGCTTAAGATCGCGGCGAAGCGTCTGGACGGCGTCATCAGCAAGGCACAGGGACTGCCGAACAAGGAACTGGATGCTTTTACAAGGGAGCTGAACGATCTGTGCAGAAAATATCAGATCTGATATGATAACGGGAAATGAAAAAGCCATGGGAGGTTTACGGTTATGGCATTGATTGATGACAATTTTATCCGGATGTGCAATGACATTCTGGAGCACGGGACGACGACGGAGGGGCAGAAGGTCCGGCCGCATTGGCCGGACGGAACACCGGCCTACACGATCAAGACCTTTGGCGTGGTGACGCGATATGACCTTCAGAAGGAGTTCCCGGTTCTGACGCTTCGGAAGACTCCGGTAAAGAGCGCGCTGGATGAGCTTTTGTGGATCTGGCAGCAGAAGTCCAATAAGATCTCCGAGCTGCATTCCGGTGTCTGGGATGAATGGGCTGACGAGGAAGGAACGATCGGAAGGGCCTACGGGTATCAGATGGCGGTGAAGAACCGCTATTATGACGTCACAGAGGAGGGCCTTCGCCGCGCCTTCGGAGCTGCATTTGCAGACGCGGTTCCGGAGACGGAGCTTGTCACGGATGTCCTTGTTCCGGAGACAGAGGAAATGAAAAGGGCACATGCACTGAAGGGACCGGATGGCTGCTGGTACATGGATCAGGTGGACCGTGTGATTTATGATCTGAAGAACAATCCGTTTTCCAGACGGATTCTGACCAGCATCTATACCTTCAGTGATCTTCATGCGATGAATCTGCATCCCTGCGCATACAGCATGACGTTCAATGTGATTCAGAAGCCCGGGCATGAGAAGCTGACACTGAATGGAATTCTGAATCAGAGATCCCAGGACATTCTGGCTGCCTTTGCGTGGAACGAGTGGCAGTATGCCTGCCTTCTTGCGATGCTCGCACAGGTCTGCGATATGGAAGCCGGCGAGTTTGTTCACGTTGTTGCGGACGCGCATATTTACGACCGTCACGTGGATGCAGTGAAGGAGCTGATGTCCAGAACGCCGCAGCCTGCGCCGAAGGTTTGGATCAATCCGGACATTCATGACTTTTATCAGTTTACAAGAGAAGATGTGAAGCTGGAGAACTATCAGGTGGCGGGAGATCAGATCAGGGACATTCCGATCGCCATTTAATTGAAGAAAAATAACCGCAGGAAAGAGGAGCAGAATATGCAGGCAATTGTAGCAGTGGATCGCAACTGGGGAATCGGATATAAGGGAAGCCTTCTGGTCAGCATTCCGAATGACCACAAGATGTTCCGTCAGGAAACCAAGGGAAAGACCATCATCTACGGAAGAAAGACACTTGAAACCTTCCCGATGGCACAGCCTCTGGATCAGAGACGCAATGTCATTCTGTCAGGAAATCCCGCCTATACGGTGCGCGGCGCAGAGGTTGTACACAGCATAGAGGAGCTTCTGGAGCTGTTGAAGGACGAGGATCCGGACAGCCTGATGGTCATCGGCGGAGCCTCCGTCTATAAGGAGCTTCTTCCCTATTGTGATACCATCCATGTAACCATGGTGGATTACGCTTATGAAGCGGATGCCTATTTTCCGGATTTGGATGCGGATCCGGAATGGGAAAAGACCATGGAAGGCGAAGAACAGACGTATTTTGACATTCCCTACACGTTTGTGAAATATGAGCGGGTAAAGAAATGACGAAGAGAACGAAGCTGGGAATTCTGAGGCGGCTGAGAATGCGCGTGGTTCCCATGGCTTTTGCGGCGCTTCTTGCCGTGTCAGCCGCCGGCTGCGGAAAGGTGGTCTTTGTGACCGGGCTGGACCGGGATGAGCTGTTTAATGTCGGAGATCAGAGCGGCTCCTGCAGGGAGCTGCGGGTATACCTTACCACAATGGAGAACCGCTACAAGGAGGACTACGGAAGTGATGTTTTCACCCGCTCCGGGAACGAAACGGTGGGAAATTCTCTGAAGGAGAATGCACTGGAGCGGCTCGTCAAGGTAAAGGCGCTGAATCAGATTGCATCCGCGGAAGGGATTCTTCTGGATGAAACCGAGGTTTCGGACGCAAGAAAGCGGGGGGCAGCGTACATGGAAAGCCTTTCGGATGCGGAGAAGGATTACCTTGGCATTTCGGCGCTTGATGCCGAAGAGATGATGAAGGATTATCTGCTCGCAGCCAAAATGGCAGATCAGCTGGTTTCGGATGTTCCCCGTGAGGTCAGCGATGACGAGGCCAGAACCGTGACGGTTCAGAGCATTCTGGTGAAGACGTACACAGAGAACGCAGACGGCAGCAGGACGGAATTTGACGAGAGCAGGAAGGCGCAGGCCAAGGCCAGGGCGCAGGCCATCCGGGATGAAATTCAGAACGGAATGGACAATCTTCTCGGAATTACCTTTGCCGCTTACATTTCAAAATATAACGAGGATTCGGTCAGCACGTATACCATTGCAAAGGGAGACGTGGACAGTGCCTTTGAGGAAGCGGCGTTTGGCCAGCAGGTCGGGACGATTTCAGATGTTGTCGAGACAAAGGACGGATATCGTATCATCAAGCCGATCGCGACCTCCGATGAGGCATCGCTGGAGTCCAACAAGGAGGCCATTCTTCAGAAGCGTCTGGAGGAAGCCTATGATCAGGCCTACGACTCCTGTGTTTCCGGAATGGACTGTCAGCTGAACGAGGACCGGTGGAACCAGATTGCACTCTGCGAGGATCCGGAAGTTACCACGGACAGCTTTTTTGAGGTCGCAGCTGGAAATTGATCACGGTTGTTAGCACTCGCCTTTGGTGAGTGCTAATTTTTTATTGACTTTGCAAGTGGCAGGGACTAGACTTGAGCTTATGAGAAAATGACCGTTTGTCATAGAAAGGAATGAGAATTATGGCAGAAAAAGGACAGTTATCCATTAACAGCGAGAACATGTTCCCGATTATCAAGAAATGGTTGTACAGTGACCATGATATTTTCTATCGTGAGCTGATTTCCAATGGCTGCGATGCAATTACAAAGCTGAAGAAGCTGGAAATGATGGGAGAAGCGGAGCTTCCGGAGGGCTGGAAGGCAAGAATCGACGTGGTTCTGGATCCCGAGAGCAAGACCATTCAGATTACCGATAACGGACTTGGCATGACCGCGGATGAGGTGAAGGAGTATATCAACAACATTGCCTTCTCCGGTGCGGAAGCCTTCATGAACAAGTACAAGGATAAGGCAAACAACGATCAGATCATCGGCCACTTCGGACTGGGCTTCTATTCGGCGTTCATGGTCTCTTCGCTTGTCACGATCGATACGCTTTCCTATCAGCAGGGAGCGAAGGCCGTTCACTGGGAGTGCGACGGCGGCAGCGAGTTCACCATGGAGGAGACCGACAGGAAGGAGGTCGGAACGACCATTACCCTCCATTTGTCGGAGGACTGCGTGGAGTTCTCGAATTACTATCGCGCCCGTGAGGTGATTGACAAGTACTGCGGCTTCATGCCGACCGAGATCTATCTGTCGGTGAAGGACACCAAGGAGACACAGACCATCAAGGAGTCGGAGCGCCGTCCGGACGATGTTGTCATTGAGGTGATCGAGCCGAAGAAGGAAGAAAAGGCGGAGGCAGCCTCCGCAGAGAATAAGGACGAAGGAACGGAGGAGCAGGCAAAGGCGGAGAAGCAGCTTAAGATCCGCAAGCGCCCGGAGCTTGTCAATGATCCGAGTCCTCTGTGGATCAAGAATCCGAAGGACTGCACCGATGACGAATACAAGGAGTTCTACCGGAAGCTGTTCAATGATTACAAGGAGCCCTTGTTCTGGATCCATCTGAACATGGACTATCCGTTCAATCTGAAGGGAATTCTGTATTTCCCGAAGATCAATCTGGAATACGAATCCGCAGAAGGCGTGATCAAGCTTTACAACAATCAGGTCTTCATTGCGGACAACATCAAGGAGGTTATTCCGGAATTCCTGATGCTCTTAAAGGGCGTCATTGACTGCCCGGATCTTCCGCTGAACGTTTCGAGAAGCGCACTGCAGAACGACGGCTTTGCGAAGAAGATCTCGGATTACATCACGAAAAAGGTTGCCGATAAGCTTGCCGGAATGTGCAAGACCGATAAGGACAACTATGACAAGTACTGGGATGATATCAGCCCGTTCATCAAGTATGGCTGCCTCAAGGATGACAAGTTCTGCGAGAAGATGACGGATTACATCCTCTTCAAGGATCTCGACGGCAAGTATCTGACTCTGCCGGAGGCACTGGAGGTGAATAAGACCGATCCGGACGAGAAGGCTTCGGCAGTGGATGAGGACGGCAATAAGGTGGAAGCTGAGGTTGTCGACGGGAAAAAGGAAGAAGACAAGACTGCGGAAGAAGAGAAGAAGGAGCGCACAGTTTATTACGTGACGAACGAGCAGCAGCAGGGACAGTATATCCGTATGTTCCGCGACCATAAGCTGCAGGCCTTCATTCTGAATTCCAACATTGATTCTCCGTTCATCCAGCAGCTGGAGATGAAGAACGAGGGCATCCACTTTGCACGGATCGATGCGGGTGTGGATGAGGTCCTGAAGGGACGCACCAGCAAGAAGGATGCCAAGGCTCTGGAGGAACAGAGCAAGGAGCTTGAGAAGACTGTCCGCAAGGCTCTTGGCAATGACAAGCTGAAGGTTGTTCTCGAGAATCTGAAGGAGAAGAATGTTTCTTCCCTTCTGAAGGTTGACGAGCAGAGCCGCAGAATGCAGGATATGATGAAGATGTATTCCATGGGCGGTTCGGATCTTGGCATGTTCGGGGATGAGGGACAGACCCTCATTCTGAATGCAAAGCATCCTCTGGTACAGTATGTGGAGCAGCACCAGGATGAAAAGGACGCACAGACGGTATGTGCACAGCTGTACGATCTGGCAAAGCTTCAGAATGCGCCTCTTACACCGGATGAAATGGCGAAGTTTGTTGCCCGCACGAACGAGATTATGATGATTCTTACGGGTGTCGGCAAGGAGGAAACATGTGCGGAGGCCGCACCGGAAGCCGCTGAGGAAGAGAAGACAGCACCAAACGGAGAAGAGAAGAACTGAGGACTCCTCTGCCGGGCTGCATTGTGTCAAGGAAAAAGGGAGCGTCATCTGCTGCTTGCAGCAGGTGACGCTCCTCTTTTTGACGGCGCTCCGACAGCGCACTTCGGACTTCGGGGAGGATATGGTATAATATAATGTCGGGATCGGGGGCTTTTTGCACGATGTGCAGACTGCCGGATTTCGGATTCCGAAAAGAGCACATTTAATATTTACGTAAGGGAGTACACCATGCTGCAGTATCAGGAACGCGGGAAAATGGGCGGAGAGAAATTTCATATCAGAAAGGGATCCCTTACTTTTTCGGCAGATTCGATTGATATGGATCTGGTTCCCGGAGCGGCATATGAGGGCTCTTTTACGATTTACGGACCGGAGGGAAGGACGGCAAATGGCTTCGTTCTGTCCTCGGAGCCTGCCGTGCGTTTGATGACCAATATTTTTTCCGGGGCGAAGGAGGTCATTTCCTACCGCCTGGATGCGGCCGGGCTGTCTTTTGGAGATCAGCTGGATGGGAGCTTTTGGATTCTCTCTGACATGGGGGAATATGAAATCCCGTTTCATGCGAAGGTGAAGGACGAGACGCTGGAGTCAAGTCTTGGGCCGATGAAGAATCTCCTTCATTTTACCAATCTTGCCAGAGCGAACTGGAGAGAAGCGGCAGACCTGTTCTACCGGAAGGAGTTTGAGGCGGTCGCGGCAAAAGAGGGGGAGCGGATTCATTCCCTGTACCGCGGGCTTTCTGCCGTAAGCGGAAACGAACACAATATGGAAGAGTTTCTGATCGCTTCGGGGAAGAAGCAGCCTGTGGAATATACGGCGGATCAGAAGGAGCTTGCAATAGATCTCCCGGCATCGCAGACGCAGAAGGTTTCTTGTCCGATTCGCCTGCGGCGAAACGGCTGGGGCTATACGAGGGTCCGGATTTTCACATCCGGTGATTTCCTTACCGCTGATGCCGGTGAGCTGACAGATTCCCTGTTCCGGGATCAGACAGCTGTGGTTACGGTTACCGTAGATCCGTCCGCACTCCACGCGGGACGCAATTTCGGGGCGATTACGCTGCTCCCGGCTTACGGGGAAGCAATCCGGATCCCGGTGGTTGTCTCCAATGGAATGGGAACGGCGCTCCGTACGATCCACAGGAGAGAGCAGAAGCAGGTGATTCTGCAGATGATGCAGGAATATGTGCAGATGCGCTGCCACAAGTGCAGCGGAAAGACGTTTGCGGCCCACATGGGAGGTCTTGTACAGAAGCTCCAGGATGCGGACCGGAACAATCCGATGACGGCGCTGTACAGAATCCACTATCTTCTGACGGTGCATAAGGAGCAGGAGGCAATCTGGGAGCTGGAGGCCCTCAACCGGAGATTATCCGGAACGGACGAGGAGCTTCCGCCGTTTCCCTCTGTCCAGTTCGATCTGGAGGACGATCTGACGTATGCATACCGGCTGTATCTCACGGTCCTTTGTGCAGAGAGCGAGGCCGCAGGGGAGCGGCCTTCCTTCCGTGCCATTGACGACGCCGTGAGGGAGCTTGCAAAGGAGCAGAGACGGAATCCGGAGAATTTCTGGATTACGTGGCTTCTTCTGTATGCCGACACGGAGCGGATGCGCCGGACGAAGGAAACGGCGCGCATGCTCCGGAAGAATTATGAAGCGGGCTGCCGTTCGCCTCTTTTGTATCTGGAATATTATCAGCTGATGCAGGAATCTGCGGATTTCTGGTATGAGCTGGGAGATATGGAGCTGCAAACCCTTTATTTTGCGGCAAAGCACGAGATATTGACTGAACCGGTCATTACACAGCTGAACTATCTCGCAATCCGCAGAAAGACCTTCTCGGAGCGTCTGTTCCGGATTCTGGAAAAGGCATATGAGGCACAGATACCGGATCTTCGGAGAAGGGATGTTCTGGAGAGCATCTGTACGCTCCTGATCCGCGGAAATGAAACCGACCCGTCCTGTTTTGTCTGGTACCAGAGAGGAGTGGACGCAGGACTTACGATTACAAGGCTCCTTGATTACTACATGCTGTCGCTTCCCGTGGACTATAAGGGCGGACTGCCGCAGATGGTGGTGCGGTATTTTGCATTTCAGAATTCGCTTCCGGCTGCCGCAAGTGCGTATCTGTACCGCTATGTTCTTGAGAACAAGGAGAGCTGTGCGGAGCTGATGGATCAGTATCTGCCGCAGATTCTCCGCTTTACACAGGAGCAGCTTCTGCAGCAGCGGATGAGTCCGGATCTGGCCTTTTTGTACGAAGCTTATCTGACCTCCGGGCGGGCGCTGGCGAATGAAGCTGCCGCTGCTGCGGTGCCGGCGGTATTCTCCTGCTTCGTTCGGGAGAAGACTGCCCGGGCAGGACGGCTTGTTCTTGTCTACCCTCATTTCGGAGAGGAGCAGCTTTTCCCTCTGAAGGAGGGAAGGGCATTTGTTCCGGTATACGGAGAGGATGCGGCCCTTTTCTTTGAGGAGGACAATGGAGACCGCCGGGTCGGAAGCCCGGATGAGGCGGAGCATCTTCTGAATTACCGGAAGCTTGCGAAGCTTCTGAGTCTGTACGGCGTCAGCAACATCGGCTTTGATCTGTATCTGGCAGGCCTTGGGAAAACAGACTACCCTGTTACGGAGGAGACCTCTGCAGTATACCGCAGTCTTGCGGAGAATCCGCTCATTCCGGAGAGCTTCCGGGGACATCTGCGGTCAGAGCTTCTTCGCTTTTACGAGAAGCAGGGAGATACGAAGAATCTGGATGATTTTCTGGAGAAGCTGGAGCCGGAGGGACTGGATGCCGAATCGCGCAATGAGATGCTGCGGGCGCTTTCCGTGCGCGGCTTTGCGGGAAAGGCGGCTTCCTGGGTGCAGAGATTCGGAGCGAACGGAGTGGATGGAGATGTTCTTCTTCGCATATGCACGGAGCTGCTTGAGGACAAGGTGCCTGCGGACGATGAGGACCTGACGGAGCTCTCCTTCCTGGCATTTTCCCGCGGGAGCTACAATGAGACGGTTCTTTCCTTCCTCGCAGGCTTCTGGGACGGACTGACGAGTGAGATGAACCGGATTCGTCTGGCACTGAAGGGCTTTGATCTGGAGGCGGGAGTTCTGGAGCGGCGCATGCTGCGCCAGATGCTGTTTACCGGTGAATATCTGGAATGCCGGAGTGAGCTGATTTCGGACTGCAGGAAGGATGGAACGGATTCGGAGCTTCTTGCAGATGCGCTGGCACAGGCAGGCCATTTCTACTTCACGGGCAGGAAGGAAATGTCGGAGGAGGAATTTGATCTTACAGGAGAATTCGGCCGACAGGGGGTTCCTCTTCTGGATATCTGCAGGATTGCCTGGCTGAAGCATCGTTCGGAGCAGTCCGGTGAAATTGCGGATAAGGATCTGGAGGTCACAAGCCTGTTCCTGTCGGATCTTCTGTCCCAGAAGATCGTATTTCCCTTCTTCCGTCAGTTTATCGGGGTACTGCCGGGGCTTCAGGCTTATGCGGACGAGACGCTGGTGGAATACCGCTCGAGCGCGGAGAATGCCGGGAAGCGCGTGCTGTATCACTATGCGATGGAGCAGAACGGAATCCGGGATCCCTATGCGGCGAAGGAAATGAAGGAAATGTATGAGGGCGTTTATGTCACGGGTTTCCTTCTGTTCTTCGGAGAGCAGATGCATTATTACATCACCGATGACGATGCGGAGAAGAACGTGGTAGAGAGCGGTACCATCGGACAGGATGCCAGAACGCCGGTGTCCGGGCAGGACCGCTTCAGTGCCATCAATGAAATTGCGATGCTGACGGCACTTGGGCGAGATGCGGAGGCACTTTCACATCTGGAGAAATACAGCCGGAAATCCTGGCTTGCGGCCCGGCTTTTCGATGACAGAGAAAGGCAGTAATTCATGCTCTTTGACAGACAGAGTGAGAAAAAATATATGGCGGGAATGGATCTGCGGGACGATGCCTGCCAGATTTCATACTGCCGCTGGCAGAAGGGAAGACTTCTTCAGGAGCCGGTTACCTGGTCTGCTGTGCCGGGGAGCGATCAATTCGATATTCCGATGGCGCTGTGCAAGACGGTCGGTGAGAATCAGTGGTTTTTCGGAGAAGAGGCGGTTTCGCATTCTTCGGAGGAGAATCATATTTTTCTTCCAAGGCTCCTGTCGATGGCGCTGGATGGAGCTCCCGTGGTTCTTGAGGATACGGAGTATGATCCGGCAGCACTTCTTGCCCTGTATGTGAACCGGTGCCTGCGGTATCTGGAGCTTGCAGTTCCGGGCGGAGAGATCGCCGCTGTCATGTTCACGGCAAGGACGATGGATGCAAGAATGATCGGGCTTCTTGAAAATGTGCGCAGAAGACTGGATCTGAAGGCGAAGGTGTACTATCAGAGCTTTGCCGGGTCCTTTTATGATTTTATGCTGAATCAGGATGAGTCTCTGCGGGAGCCTGCGGCTGCCCTGTTTGATTATGAAACGGGCGGAAGGCTTCATGTTACAAAGCTGATTTTCAATCCGCATACGACTCCGGTGGTGTCCTATCTGGAGGAAAATGAATACCCGGGGCTGTTTGCAAAGGACGATGCCGGAAGGGACCTTGAGTTCAGGAACATTCTGAAGGATGAGCTTGCCGGGCACAATTTCTCTTCGGTTTACTTGGTGGGAAGCGGCTTCAAGGGAAGCTGGATGAAGAAGTCGACGGCATTTCTCTGCCAGGGGAGACGGGCGTTTCTCGGGGGAAATCTGTTCAGCAAGGGAGCTGCCTACGGAGCTGTTTTCAAGGAGGAGAAGCCGGAAATTCTGTCCCGTTATCTGTTCCTGGATTCGAACAAGCTGCGCAGCAACATTCTGGTGACGGCGCTGGATCGCGGAGAGCCCGCCCGGATTTCTCTGGTGGATGCCGGTGTGAACTGGTATGAGGTCAAATGCTCGGCGGAGCTTGTTCTGGACAGCACGGCAGAAATCAATCTGATTCTCCATCCTCTGACGGGCGGAAGGGAGGAGCCGTTTCACATCCGGCTGGATCGTCTGCCGGTCCGGGAGGGGCGCATGACAAGAGTGCGGATGGAGTTTTCCATGCTCTCGCCGGTGAAGCTGCATATCCGGATCGAAGATCTGGGCTTTGGGGATATTTTCCCTTCGAGCGGCCTGCGATGGGAACAGGATCTGGTTCTTGAAGGAGCCTGACAGACAGAAAAATAAGGAAAGCGACAGATGGCAAGAGTGATCTATGCGGTCGGACGGCTGGCGGAGAAGCCGTACCGGATTGAGAAAATTGAACGAAATGTTTATTCCGCGGAAGAGCTGTGTTATTCTCTGGTTCAGAGCGCTCAGATTCTGGATGCCGGGATCATGGATCCTTCGCTTGTTTCCTGGCTGAGAGAGGAGTGCGGCCTTCCGGAGCTGGCAGACCGTCTGGCTCCGTATCTGGGCAAGGAACGGGCACTGTCGGATTTTGTCTCTGAAATCCTGACCTGTGTCGGCTTTGTTCCGCAGGAGAAGGAGGAGACTACACGTCAGATCGTTTCCTCCGGCCAGGGGATGGAGCCCTTTGAGAAAAGGATGGCGAATGCCTCCTACCTTGCGGATGGTGCAAGGCCGTACGAGGCGCTGGAGGAATATGACGCGATTCTTGCCTCCCTCCCTTCGCCGGAGAGACGGATGCGGACGCGGATTCTGTGCGAGGAAGGAAGAATTTATGCGCAGCTGTTCCGGTTCCGGGCGGCGGCCTCCTGCTATGAAAAGGCATATCAGCTGACGGGAAGCAGCGAAATCTATCTGAACTACCTTGCTGCGACCCGGCTCGGGTTATCGGATTCGGAATATATTTCTTTTGTTTCGGAGCATCCGGAGAGCGTCAACGCTTCTCTGGAGCTGGAGAAGCGGATGGATTCCCTCATTGCCGGCTTCAATGCTTCGGAGCGCAAGCTCGCAATTGATTCGCTGAAGCGATATCAGAGCGAGGGACAGGATGCAAGCTATGAAGTGGCACTGCATCAGACACTTCAGAAGTTAAAGGAAGAGTACCGGTCGTCTCTGGCGGCGCCGGTTGCTTAGTGATGTACGAAAGGAGATCAGTATGGCACACGATAAGTATGTAAGTCCTCTTTCCACGAGGTATGCGAGCAGTGAGATGCAGTATATCTTTTCTCCGGATAAGAAATTCCGGACCTGGAGAAAGCTCTGGATTGCACTCGCTGAGACAGAGAAGGAGCTGGGGCTGGATATCACCGATGAGCAGATTGCGGAGATGAAGGAGCACGCGGAGGATATCAATTACGAAGAGGCGCAGGCCCGCGAGAAAATTGTCCGCCACGATGTCATGAGTCATGTTTATGCTTACGGTCTTCTTTGCCCGAAGGCAAAAGGCATCATCCATCTGGGAGCAACCAGCTGCTATGTCGGAGACAACACGGATATCATCATTATGCGTGACGCCCTTCTTCTTGTCCGGAAGAAGCTGGTCAATGTCATTGCCGCTCTGGCAGATTTTGCGGATGAGTACAAGGAGCAGCCGACGCTTGGCTTCACACACTTCCAGCCGGCACAGCCGACGACGGTCGGAAAGAGAGCAAGCCTCTGGCTGAATGAGTTTGTCCTTGATCTTGAGGAAGCTGACCACACGATTTCCCAGCTTAAGCTTCTTGGAAGCAAGGGAACGACGGGAACGCAGGCTTCCTTCCTGGAGCTGTTTGACGGCGATCTCGATAAGGTGGACCGCCTGGATCCCATGATTGCAGAGAAGATGGGCTTTGCTGCCTGCTACCCGGTATCCGGGCAGACCTACTCCCGCAAGGTGGATACCTTTGTGCTGAACACGCTCGGCGGCATTGCGGCTTCTGCGATGAAGATGGCAACGGACATTCGTCTTCTTCAGCACCTCAAGGAGGTGGAAGAGCCGTTTGAGAAAACACAGATCGGCTCCTCGGCGATGGCCTACAAGCGCAATCCGATGCGCTCGGAGCGCATCTGCTCACTGGCCCGCTACGTCATGGTGGATGTTTTGAATCCGGCCATTACGTCCGGAACCCAGTGGTTTGAAAGAACGCTGGACGATTCTGCAAACAAGAGACTTTCTGTTCCGGAGGGCTTCCTGGCCATCGACGGCATCCTGGATCTGTGCCTGAATGTCACGGACGGACTGAAGGTTTATCCGAAGGTCATTGAGAAGCATCTGGCTGCAGAGCTTCCGTTCATGGCAACTGAGAACATCATGATGGACGAGGTCAAAATGGGCGGAGACCGCCAGGAGTTCCATGAGGAGATCCGCGAGCTTTCGATGAAGGCCGGACGCCGCGTCAAGGAGGAAGGTCTGGACAACAATCTTCTGGACCTGATTGCAGAGGATCCGAAGTTCCATATGACCAGAGAAGAACTGGATAAGTACATTGATCCGAAGAAGTACATCGGCTGTGCACCGCACCAGGTGGAGAAGTATCTGGCGGAGGTCATCCGGCCGATTCTGGATGAGAATCGTGAACTTCTCGGAATGACCGCGGAGATTTCCTGCTGAGACGGCAGAGATTTCCTGCTGACAGGTGTTATTTTCCCGGGGAATGAGGTATACTACGACCGGTTGTGTGAACAATATCGATGTCGCAGTCAGACTGCGGCAAGGGAGGTAAATATGGTTAAGGCAGTGGTTGGTGCCAACTGGGGCGATGAAGGAAAGGGCAAGATCACAGATACACTCGCAGATACTGCGGATGTGGTCATCCGTTTTCAGGGCGGTGCGAATGCAGGACATACGATCGTCAATGAGTACGGTAAATTTGCACTTCATCTGATGCCCTCCGGCGTGTTCCATCAGAACATTATGAACATCATCGGAAACGGCGTTGCCTTTGACATTGACAAGTTCGTTGATGAGCTGGCACAGATTGAGGCACAGGGCGTTCCCGAGCCTCAGCTGATGGTTTCGGACCGGGTACAGGTCATGATGCCTTACCACATTGCCTTTGATACGCTGGAGGAGGCAAGGCTTGCCGGAAAGAGCTTTGGCTCTACGAAGTCCGGCATCGCTCCTTTTTATTCCGATAAATTCGCCAAGATCGGATGGCAGATCAATGAATTCTTCCAGGAGGATGATGTCCTGAAGGAGAAGATTGCACGGATCGCTGAGATTAAGGATGCGCTTCTTGTCAATCTGTACCATACGGAGCCGCTTGATCAGGAGGCCATCCTGAACTGGATCAAGGAGCGCAGAGACGAGGTAAAGCCGTATCTTGGCAATGTATCCCTGTATCTGGACGGAGCCCTGAAGGAAGGAAAGACGGTTCTTCTGGAGGGACAGCTTGGCACCATGAAGGATCCTGACCACGGCATCTATCCGATGGTTACGTCCTCTTCTCCGCTTGCCGGATACGGTGCAATCGGCGCAGGAATTCCGCCTTATGAAATCAAACAGATCGTTGTTGTCTCCAAGGCATATTCTTCTGCAGTCGGCGCCGGTGAGTTTGTTTCCGAGGTATTCGGGGATGAGGCGGTGACGCTTCGCAATCACGGCGGAGACGGCGGAGAATACGGCGCAACAACAGGCCGTCCGAGAAGAGTCGGCTGGTATGACTGTGTCGCTTCGAAATACGGTTGCAGACTGCAGGGCTGCACGGATGTAGCCTTCACGGTTCTGGATGATCTCGGCTACCTGGATGAGATTCCGGTCTGCGTGGCATATGAGCTTGACGGAAAGGAAATCACGGAGTTCCCGGTGACAAAGGATCTTTCACGCTGCAAGCCTGTGTATAAGATGATGCCGGGCTGGAAGTGTGATATTCGCGGAATCCGCAGCTTTGAGGAGCTCCCGAAGGAGGCGCGAGACTACGTGAACTTCATTGAGGAGAAGATTGGCTATCCGATTACCATGGTTTCCAACGGACCTGCACGAACGGATATTATTTACCGCGAGAGCCCGCTGAAGAAATAAAAGAAACGGAACCGGCACGGACAACAGAATCGTCTGTGCCGGTTCTTTTTGGCGTAAAATGCGCCTGCGTGCCGGTGCTGGGAGGAAGGAGAAGAGAGGATGATTCGTATCGCGCGGGAAGAGGATGCGGCAAGACTTCTGGAGATCTACCGTCCCTATGTCACAGATACCGCGATTACTTTTGAATATGAAGTACCTTCCGAAGAAGAATTTCGGAAGAGAATCCGCAGTACTCTGGAGAAATATCCGTACTTTGTGGAAGAGAAGAATGGAAGAATCGAAGGATATGCGTATGCCGGAGCCTTCAAAGGAAGAGCCGCTTATGACTGGGCGGTCGAGACCTCCATCTATGTGGACAGGAACACGCGAAGAAATGGTGTGGGAAGAGCCTTATACGAAGTACTGGAGGAGGCGCTTCGGCTTCAGGGAATCCGGAATGCGGAGGCCTGTATTGCGGCCCCGCGCGGGCAGGATCCGTACCTGAATGAGGACAGCATCCGGTTCCACGAGCACTCCGGATACCGCATGGTGGGACGCTTTGAAAAGTGTGCTTACAAGTTTGACCGGTGGTATGACATGGTCTGGATGGAGAAATTCATCGGAGATCATCCGGAGGCACCTGCAATGCTTCCTCCGATTCTTCCTTTTCGAGAGCTCTGCGCCCGGGGAGCTTTCCGGCTGCCCGGCACAGAATCCAGATGAAAACAGGAACCACGATGGTCATGCCGACGCAGAAGCTTCATTTACAATGCAATGCCAAAACCTGTAAGGAGAAGTCCCCAGAAGACGCCTGCGGCATAAACAAGAGCCGCAATCCGAAGGTTCTCCCGAAGGTGGTGGGAATTGGTGCGGAACAGAACAAGAAGTCCGACACCTGCGCTGACGAGGAGCCCCGCCATCATCTGGCCGGCCTCCAGAAGACCGTCAAGATAGAGCTGTGTAATCATGACAGAGGAAGCACAGTTGGGAATCAGACCGACTGCGGCAGACAGAAACACGCCGGCGGCGCGGTGATTGGAAAGAAGTCCCTTGATGGCATCCTCGCCGAAGCCTTCGACGATGAGTGTGAGAACCAGCGTGATCAGGAAAACGAACAGTGTGATGTGCAGCGTGTGAATGAAGGCGGATTTCAGAATGCTTCCCTCTTCCTCCTCGCAGCCACAGTGCTCCTGCTCACAAAGGTCATGAATGTGCTTCTCATGATTGTCCTTTTTATGCTGATGCAGACGGATCCGATGGAGAATACAGTCAATGACCAGACCGGTCAACGCAGCAATGATTGCCTTTACGGCAAGAATTCTTGCCATCTGTCCGATGGGAAGCTGCGCGGAAATGAACAGCGGGAGCATTTCATCGGAAGTGGAAAGAAAAACCGCAAGGAGGGTTCCTGTTGAAATCAGTCCGGCGGAGTAAAGACTTGCAGCAGAGGCGGAGAAGCCGCACTGCGGAACAATGCCGACGATTCCACCGAAGACAGGACCGAAGCGGCCGACATTTTCTTTCCGGATAAGATCCTGGGACTTATCTTCGGTACGACGCTCCAGGGCCTCCATGATCAGATAAGTAACAAACAGGAACGGGATCAGTTTCAGGGTGTCGATTCCCGCATCCAGCAGGGAATCAGCAAAAAGCTCGAGTAGATTCATAGGCAAAATCCATTTATAATGAGGTAAGATGTTTTTACTGCAACAACTGCGAGAATATCGGAAAGAGAAGGGGATGTCAATTGCTTTTCCGGGATTTGGAGAGGAAGAAAAGAAATGGAACGAATTAAGAAGAACTTTGGGTTTGGTTGTATGCGTCTTCCGATGATTGGAGAGGACGTGGACCTGGAGCAGTCGAAGAAGATGGTGGATGCCTTTCTGGAGGCAGGATTTAATTATTTTGACACTGCCCACGGATACATTCAGGGAAAGAGCGAGCTGGCACTGAAGGAGTGTCTCACCAGCCGCTATCCCAGAGACCGCTATATTCTGACGGATAAGCTGACGGCCACCTATTTCCAGAAGGAAGAGGACATCCGGCCGTTTTTCCAGAGCCAGCTTGAGGCCTGCGGCGTGGATTATTTTGACTTCTATCTGATGCACGCACAGGGAGCAGGGAATTTCGAGCATTTCAGGAAATGCAGAGCCTATGAAACGGCTTTTGAACTGAAGAAGGAAGGGAAGATCCGTCACGTCGGCTTCTCTTTCCATGATACGCCGGAGTTTCTGGAGAAGATTCTGACGGAATATCCGGAGGTAGAGGTGGTTCAGATCCAGTTTAACTACGCGGATTATGATGATCTTGCGGTTCAGAGCCGCCGCTGCTACGAAGTTTGCCGTAAGCACAACAAGCCGGTGATTGTCATGGAGCCGGTTAAGGGAGGGAATCTCGTCAATCTTCCGGAGGAGGCAGCCAGGGTTCTGGAGGATCTGCAGGGCGGAAGTGCGGCCAGCTATGCGCTTCGGTTTGCAGCAGGCTTCCCCGGCATGATGATGGTTCTTTCCGGAATGAGTACCATGGAGCAGATGGAGGATAACATCAGCTTCATGAAGGATTTCAAGCCGCTGGATGACAAGGAGATGGAGGCGGTCCGCAAGGTACAGGAGATTTTCCACAAGCAGAATCTCATTCCCTGCACAGGCTGCCGCTACTGCACCGACGGATGTCCGAAGAAGATTTTGATTCCGGATTTATTTGCCGTTATGAATACAAAGCAGATCCACGCGGACTGGGATGCGGAGCATTACTATCATGATGTCTATACAAAGGAAGGGAGCCTTGCTTCGGACTGCTTAAAGTGCGGCAAGTGCGAGAAGGTCTGCCCGCAGCATCTTCCCATCCGTAAGCTCCTGGAAGACGTGGCATCCGAATTCGAGCACAGGTAAGGACCGATAATCTGTAAAGTGAGAGTATACGATAAAGGAAGAAGTGTTTTGGATGAGTATTTTCTGATTCTGACGGCGATTGACGTCGTGGTTCTCCTGTTCATGTGTATGCTGATCTATGAGAGTGAGAATCTGAGCCGTCGTCAGAGGAGAGGCTTTTTACGAACCTATATTCTGATTGCGGCAATTTCCATGCTGGAGGTGATCACGGTTGTCGTGGATCGTACTCCGCCGGAATATCGCCTTGTCAATCTTCTGACCAATTATCTTGGCTTTGGTCTGACGCCTGCCGTGCCTCTTTGTCTGGTACATATTCTGGACAAGAGGGGAAAGGCACTCCGGATCCGGAAAGCGGCGGCACTGATCTGGATTGGATATGCCGTTTTTCTGGCAGCAAGCCTGCCGTCCGGAAGCGTGTTCGGCGTGACTGCGGACAATGTCTATTTCCGCGGAGGACATTTCCATGTCTATGTCTTTATGTTCGCTGTCAGTATTGTTTATCTGGCAGTGGCAACGGCGGCATCGGCTATTTTCTATCAGAACAGAAGCCGGATTCTGATCTATCCGCTGATGGGGTTTCTTATTCTGGGGATGCTCGTTCAGCTGGCTTTCCCGAAGATTCATACCACCTGGCTGTGTGTGACGCTGATTGGGGTTCTGTATTATATCTACTGCAATGAGATGTGGAATCAGCTGGACGGACTGACCGGGCTTCTCAATCAGGCAAGTTATCTGAACCGGACATCCATGGTAAGAAGCGGAGACAAGGTTCTCATTGTGTTTGATGTGGACCGATTCAAGGAAATCAATGATACCTACGGTCATCTTTACGGAGACCGGTGTCTGAAGGAAATTGCGGATTGCATGAAGGGTGCTTACGCGAAATACGGCGGCTGCTATCGCATGGGCGGAGATGAATTCTGCGTGATCCTGCGCGATGAAAAGCAGGAGAGAGCCTGCACAGAAGCCTTTTGCCGGCTCCTGGAGGAGAAACGAAGGAATAATCCGAATCTTCCTACGGTTTCCTATGGCTTTGCGGCGATGAACATCGAGCAGGACATTCTGACCACCAAGGATCTTGCAGATCAGAACATGTACCAGTTTAAAAAGGCAAGAAAAGCTTTACAGGACAAGCTGAAGTAAAAAGTGAAGGACAAAAGAATAAGTTTCCGGGCGGGACAGCGGCGGCTCAATGTAAATTTAATGACATTGAGCGGCGGCTGTCCCGCTTTTTTTGCCGCTGCGCGGAATCAGACGACAGAACGGTTGACAACATGTAGCACACTACGTATTATATGTAGTATGCTACATAAAAAGGAAGGAGGAGCGAAATGGCTGATAAGCCGCAAAGAAGATTTGAAGATGCGCCCCTTGGATACAAGTTCAAGAGGATTCATGAGATGTTCCGGGCGAGAATGAATGTGGATATGAAGGAGAGTGATCTGACCTTTTCTCAGATGGAAATTCTTTTTTATCTGGAGAAGCACGCCGATCATGCCATCAATCAGCAGGAGCTGTGCGATGCAGTTCAGGTGTCGCATCCGACGATGATCGGACTGATCAACCGGATGGAAGAAAAGGATCTGGTGGTTCGGAGGACCGATCCTCTCAATCGCAGAAGCCGCTACATCGAGATGACGCAGAAGTCGCAGGAAATCCTGCGTCAGACGAGGGAAAGGCGCCACAGAAATGACAGAATGCTGGGGAAGGGATTTACGGACGAGGAGACGAAAGAGCTGAACCGGCTTCTTGGCATGGTCTATCGGAACATGCAGTCAGAGGAGTTTCTACAGGAAAGGTGAAGATGAAACGAGAAGAAATCAGTAAGAAAAAAAGCGTAGTCGGTACGTTGTACCGGGAGCTTCGGCAGTACAAGGTATTTGCGTTTATCACACCACTTTTTATGGTGGGTGAGGTTGTAGCGGAAATGGTCATTCCGATTCTGATGGGAAGTCTTGTAGACCTCGGAATTTCCGCCGGAAACATGGCATATGTAAAGAAAACCGGTCTGATCATGCTGGCAGTAGCCCTTTTCGGTTTGTTCTGCGGCATTATGGGTGCCTTTATGGGCTCCAGAGCGGGCTCCGGATTTGCGAAGAATCTGCGAAAGGCGATGTTTGACAACATTCAGAAGTTTTCCTTCGCCAATATCGACCGGTTCAGCACGTCAAGTCTGGTGACCCGTCTTACCACAGATGTGACCAACGTACAGAATGCCTTTCAGATGCTGATCCGGATGGCAATGCGCGCCCCTTCGATGATGATCGTGGCGCTTGTGATGTCCTTCCTGATCAGTCCGAGACTGGCAAGTATTTATCTTGCGGCGGTGGTGTTTCTGGGAGTCATCCTGTTCCTGATCATGAAGAGCACCACGGCGTATTTCCAGAAGGTCTTTGAGCGCTATGACGATCTGAACGAGAGCGTTCAGGAAAATGTTTCTGCGATCCGTGTGGTCAAGGCGTATGTCCGGGAGGATTACGAGATCGGCAGATTCCGCAAGGCGGCAGCCAATATTTATCTGATGTTCGTCAAGGCAGAGCTGAAGCTTTCCTGGAACAATCCGCTTATGACAGCGGTTGTGTACAGCTGCATCCTTCTGATCAGCTGGATCGGCGGTCATATGATTGTCGCAGGAAGTCTGACGACGGGACAGCTGATGAGTCTCCTGACGTACTGCATGAACATTCTGAACAGTCTGATGTTCCTTGCGATGATTTTTGTCATGATGACCATGTCGGAGGCAAGCTGCCGGCGTATTGCGGAGGTCATCAATGAGGATCCTTCTCTGGGGAACCCCAAAGAGCCGGTGAAGGAGGTCAAGGACGGAAGTATTGTGTTCGAGCACGTGAATTTTGCTTACCGTGAGGGCTCCGGCGAGCCGGTGCTGAAGGACATTAATCTTTCCGTTTCCTCCGGAGAGAGCATCGGCATCATCGGCGGAACCGGCTCTGCAAAGTCGAGCCTCGTGAACCTGATCAGCCGTCTGTATGACGTGACCGGGGGAAGCATCAAGGTCGGCGGTGTGGATGTGCGGGATTATGACATGGAAACCTTGCGGAACAAGGTGGCGGTTGTCCTGCAGAAGAACGTCCTGTTCTCCGGAACCATTCTGGAGAATCTGCGCTGGGGCAATAAAAATGCTTCGCAGGAGGAGTGCGAGAGGGTCTGCCGGATTGCCTGTGCGGATGAGTTTATCGAGCGGCTTCCGGAGGGCTATGACACCTATATTGAGCAGGGAGGCTCGAATGTCTCCGGCGGACAGAAGCAGAGACTCTGCATTGCGAGAGCGCTGCTGAAGAATCCGAAGATTCTGATTTTTGATGATTCGACCAGTGCGGTAGATACGGCGACGGATGCAAAGATCCGGAAGGGGCTTGCGGAATACATGCCCGATACCACAAAGCTCGTCATTGCGCAGAGAATTTCCTCGGTGAAGGACTGTGACCGGATCATTGTCATGGACAACGGGACAGTGGACGGCTTCGGAACACACGAGGAGCTGATGCAGAGCAATAAAATCTACCGGGAAGTATATGAGTCACAGAACGGCATGGCCGGAGATGCAGATTTTGATGAGAAGAAATAAGTCACAACGGAGAAGAAATGGCTGCAGAATTCTTCTCATGCTGCCGCAGACAGGCTGCGGCCGGAAAGGAAGTATATGGCAAATGAAAGAGTACGTGAGGTAAAGGGACCGCGCGGCGGGGCCAAACGGGGAATGCCTCATGAAAAGGTGGAGCACCCGGAAAGGATCATCGGGAGGCTTCTGAAGATTCTGTTCCGGAATTACGGAATTCATATGGTTGTCGTCATGCTCTGCATTGTGACCACGGTCTTGTCAAGCGTGCAGGGAACCATGTTTACCAAAACCCTGATCGACAGCTACATCACACCGATGATCGGTCAGGCAAATCCGGATTACGGACCGCTTACGGGGGCTATTCTGCGTGTTGCAGGATTCTACGGGCTTGGCGTTCTTGCCGCCCTGGTGCAGGCAAAGCTCATGGTTTACGTCACACAGGGAACGCTCCGCGATCTTCGAAATGATCTGTTTGATCATATGGAGACCCTGCCGGTCAAATATTTTGACACCCATGCACATGGCGACATCATGTCGGTTTACACAAACGATATTGATACGCTGCGCCAGATGATCAGTCAGAGCATTCCGCAGCTGATGAACAGTGCGATCACGATTGTGTCGGTGTTTGCAATGATGGTGACGCTGAGTGTTCCGCTGACGGTTCTTACCTGTGTGATGGTGGCCGTGATGCTGATACTGTCCTCCTTTGCTACAAAAATATCGGCGAAGAATTTCGCCGCAAGGCAGAGAGGACTTGGACAGCTGAACGGATTCATTGAGGAGACGATTACCGGCCAGAAGGTGGTCAAGGTGTTCTGTCATGAGGAAGAGAGCACGAAGACCTTTGATGAGCTGAACGAGAAGCTGTTCGAGGTATCCTACAAGGCAGAGGCCTATTCCGGCGTTGTCGGACCGTTCAGCGCACAGCTCGGAAATGCCTCCTATGTGATCTGTGCGGTCGTTGGCTGCACGCTTGCGATCAATCAGTATGCGGGCTTTACGGTCGGCGCGCTGGCTTCGTTCCTTACGTTCAACAAGAGCTTCAATATGCCGATCAATCAGATCACAATGCAGTTCAATGCCATCATCTCGGCGCTTGCCGGAGCGGATCGTATCTTCCGGCTTCTGGATGAAGAGCCGGAGCAGGACAACGGCTATGTGAAGCTTGTCAATGTGGAAAAGAAGGATGTCAGCACAGAAGCAGAACAGAATCCTTCCGAAAAAGCGGAGAAAGCTTCCGAAGCGCCGGTGGAAACCACGGAGCGGACCGGTCTGTGGGCATGGAAGCATACCCATCAGGCCGACGGGTCTGTCACCTACGTTCCTCTTCAGGGAGATGTGACATTCGGCGGCGTGGATTTTGGCTATACGGACGACAAAATTGTCCTGCATGATATTGTTCTTCATGCAGAGCCCGGGCAGAAGGTGGCCCTTGTCGGCTCCACCGGCGCGGGAAAGACGACGATCACCAATCTGATCAACCGGTTCTATGACATTCAGGATGGAAAGATCCGGTTTGACAACATCAATATCAACAAGATCATGAAAAAGGATCTGCGAAGATCTCTTGGCATGGTGCTGCAGGATACACATCTCTTTACCGGAACGGTTAAGGAGAACATCCGCTACGGAAGACTGGATGCGACGGATGAGGAGGTGGAGGCAGCAGCAAGGCTTGCGAATGCGGACGGCTTCATCCGCAGACTCCCGCAGGGGTATGACACCATGCTGAAGGGAGATGGTGCAAACCTCTCCCAGGGGCAGCGACAGCTCCTTGCGATTGCGAGAGCAGCGATTGCGGATCCGCCGGTACTGATTCTGGATGAAGCAACGAGCTCGATTGATACGAGAACCGAGAAAATCGTGCAGGATGGCATGGATAAGCTGATGCAGGGGCGCACGACCTTTGTGATTGCTCACCGTCTGTCCACGATTCGGAATGCAGACAAGATTCTGGTTCTGGAGCAGGGAAGGATTGTCGAGCAGGGCAATCACGAAGAGCTTCTTGCGAAAAAGGGAAGATACTATCAGCTGTACACCGGAAAACGTCCGGAGCTGGCAGGGTAAAATAAGGCCGGAACCGGCAAGGGGGAAGGCAGCCGAAACGGTCAGAAAAAGCGGAAATCATAATAAGAAACGAGCAGGCAGTGTGTGAGAATTCACACACTGCCTGCTCGTTCCTGTTATGTGGCCTTTGTTCTGCGGGGATGATTTCTTCCGCTCAGATGCATCCCCATTCGGCTTTTTTGTTCCGTAGAGATGATTTCATCCGTCCGGATTCATCCCCAGCTTGCTTATTTGTTCTGTGGGGATTATTTTTTCCGTCCGGATGCATCCCTATCCGGCTTATTTGTTCTGTGGGGATGATTTCTTCCGCTCGGATGCATCCCTATCCGGCTTTTTTGTTCTGTAGGGATTATTTTTTCCGTCTGGATGCATCCCTATCCGGCTTTTTTGTTCTGTAGGGATGATTTCATCCGACCGGATGCATCCCCAGCTAGCTCTTTTGTTCCGCAGAGATGATTTCATCCGTCCGAATTCATCCCGGGCTTGCTCTTTTGTTCCGTAGGGATTAATTCATCTGGCCGGATGCATCCCCAGCTAGCTCTTTTGTTCTGCAGGGATTATTTCCACCGGCCGGATGCATCCCCAGCTTGCTCTTTTGTTCTGCAGGGATTATTTCCACCGGCCGGATGCATCCCCAGCTTGTTTCTTTTTTCCGCAGGGATGCTTTTTAGCAACGGAATGTATCCCTGTTCAGAAGAATCTCGGATGTGAGATTGCCGGCCTTATCCAAGTACACCGTTTGGAGCAATGCCGAGGACGTATTCCACGCCGATTGCAACCAGAACAACGAGGAGTGAGATGACAAAGCCGTGGAGCATAGGCCTGGCACCGGACTTGCACAGCTTGGAGAAGTCGGTATTGAGTCCGATCGCAGCAAGAGCAGCGACCATAAGGAACTTGCTGATCGTCTTCAGAATGGATGCAGCGGAAGCCGGGATCAGACCGATGCTGCAGAGAAGTGACATGGCAAGGAAGCCAAGGATGAACCACGGGAAGACCGATTTCATATTGACCTTTGCGGAGTTGTTCTGAGCAGCAGCCTCCTTCTTTTTCAGGTGCATGCTGATTGCGGAGAAGACAAGGACAGTCGGAATGATGGCGAGGGTTCTGGTCAGCTTGACCATGGTCGCAAAATCTCCGGCTGCTTCACTGAAGGCAAAGCCGGTTGCGACTACGCTGGACGTATCATTGACCGCAGTTCCGGCCCAGAGTCCAAAGGCTGCATCTGACAGGCCCATGGCACGGCCAAGGATCGGAAATACCACAATCATGATGGTGTCGAACAGGAAGGTTGCGGACATACCATAGGCGATGTCGAGATCGTCGGCGTCAATGACAGGAGCAATTGCCGCGATGGCAGAGCCGCCGCAGATGCCGGTTCCTGCATTGATCAAACTGTAGGTTTTCCAGTTCAGCCGGAACGCGCGTCCAATGAGCGAGCCGAGGCCGAAGCAGGTTGCCAGAGTGAAGATCATGACGGTCAGAGAGAATTTTCCTACGGTGAGAACGGTGGTGATGTTCAGGCTGGCACCGAGAAGGATGATGGCGAATTTCAGGATCTTTTTGGAGGTAAAGCGGATACCGGGAGCTGTTGCAGGCGTTGGTTTGCAAAAATGGTTGATCAGCATGCCGATGAAAAGAGCAATGACGGAGGCTCCGATGAAGTGAAGGCCTGCATTTTCTTCGAACTGCTCTAAGAGCTTCGCAATGACAGCGATGCCAAGAGCTGCGGCACAGCCGGGGGCGAGTTTCAGGATATTTTTCATGTGGTTTACCGGGGACAGCGGAAAGCTGCCCGTCCTTTCTTTATATTTTGCTGTTTGTACAGGGCAGAAGCGTTTCGGATGGGAAGAATGAAAGCGAACCCTGCGTATCTGCCTGCAGACGGCAATTACAGATCATAGCACAGAGGCGAAGTGGGCGCGAGATTTTTCACTTCGGGCGCGAGATTTTTCGGAATCCCCGAGATGACAATAATTGTCAGAAATAATAAAATAAAGACAGATAATACGGCGAGACATCTGCGGAAAGGAGGCCTGTATGAAACAACTGTATATTATTACAGGTGCAAAAGGACACCTGGCAAGCACAATCATCCGCTATCTGCGGAAGCAGGACTGTGAGATCCGCGGGCTGATCCTTCCGTCAGAAATCGGCGAGGACGATGAACAGCTTACCTATTATAAAGGAGACGTTACAAAGCCGGAGACTCTGGATGACATCTTCATGGATTTAGAAGACAGAGAGGTGATCGTCATTCATACGGCGGCGATCATCAGCATCGGTGAAACCGTGACACCGCAGCTCTATCGTGTCAACGTGGAAGGAACGCGGAATGTGATTGAAAAGTGCAGGTCCTGTGCGGTCAAACGTTTTGTCTATGTCAGCTCCGTGCATGCGATTCCGGAATCCGGGCAGAATGCGACGATTTCTGAAGTGGAGTTCTTCACCAGGGAAGCAGTGACAGGCGCGTATGCTTCCACCAAGGCGGAGGCAAGTCAGGAGGTGATGGATGCCGTAAAGGACGGCCTTGATGCCGTGATTGTACATCCCTCCGGAATCATCGGCCCCTATGATGATGGAAGCAACCACATCGTTCAGATGATTCAGATGAGGCTTTCCGGCAGGCTTCCTGCCGGTGTAACCGGAGGTTATGACTTCGTGGATGTGCGGGACGTTGCCAAAGGGTGCCTCCTTGCCGCGGAGAAGGGGAAAACCGGAAGCTGCTACATTCTCTCCAATCGCTATTTTTCTCTGAGAGAGCTGCTCGAATGCGTCCGACGTGTGGTTGGAGGAAGGAGAATCCTTTGCATCCCGATTGGATTCGCAAAGGCGTGCGTGCCGCTTTTTGCCTGGATTGCGAAGATCCGAAATACCCGCCCCCTCTTTACCAGATATGCACTCCATACGATTTCGAGCAATGACCGCTTCTCCCATGATAAGGGAACCTTTGAGCTTGGCTATGTGCCGCGCGATATGCAGGAAACCATTCGTGATACGATCCACTGGCTTCAGGGGAAAAATGTGGCGCTGTAGGAATGATGCTGTTTAGCCGGCAAGGAAACCGGATAAGTGAACAGACAGGAGACATTTTACTTTTATTCCTGACCATTCAGATGAATGACTTAGGATTCTCCGGCGCCTGCTGCAGGCGCCGGAGTGTTTTTTTGATTTGGAGCGGATCAGCTCTCGTGCATCCACACGCGCATCTGGTTCTCGCCGCGGTTGCCCCAGGCAAAATACGGAACTGCACGCATCGGCGCATCTGTAAGGAGAGGAACCTCTTCGGAGTAGAGCTCTTCAAACGGCGCTTCTGCAGCATCCTCCAGAGAGCCCTCTGGGACAGAAGGGAAGCTGCTGCGCTTTCCGGTGAAATCGAGGACGGTCATGCCGTTTAAAGGGCTCTTCTCATCCTTGAGCTCGGAAACGGAGAAGGGAGCTTTACGCGGAATGCGGAGTTCCTGAAGCGCAGGGCCGTTATCGACACCCTCGAAGCAGTAAACGAGGGGCCCGCGCATCAGAGCAACCTGACCCTCGTTTGCCCGGACTCTCGGATTGCAGTAGATCCGGCGGACCGGCATCTCAAAGGAGAGATCCAGTGTATCGCCGTCTGCAAACGCAGCGGTCAGATAGAAGTAGCCGTCTCTGCAGTCGGATCCCTCGGAGTCTTCGTTCAGAAGCTCATCGTTCAGGGTGATTCTTGCATTCTTTACATAGGCGGGAATCCGGAAGGCAAAGGTAAATTCCGTGCCGTCGCAGGCATCAAAGGTATAGCGGATCCTCCCATTCCAGGGGTACTCACTTTCGGTGAAAATTTTTGCATGTGCCGTCTGAACACTGCCGCCCAGATACAGGTGGTTGATGACAAGATCTGTGTCGGAATCGGCTGACTTTTCATCCCAGGCGTATTTGCCGAGGGCCTCTACGGTGCGGACAACATTCGGAGGGCAGCAGGCGCATGCATACCACTGCGGACGCTGCGGCAGGACATGCTCATAGCCGGGGAGCTTTCCGGAGACACCGGGATTTACTTCGAGCGGGTTGACATAGAAGAAACGCTGGCCGTCCAGCTGGATGCCCGAGAGAACGCCGTTGTAAAGAGCGCGCTCCATGACATCACTGTAGCGGCGATCGGTCTTCATCTTCAGCATGCGGTGTGCGAAGAAGACAAGGCCGATGGATGCACAGGTCTCTGCATAAACCGTATCGTTCGGCAGATCATAGTCGAAGGAGAAGCCCTCCCATTTGCCGACCTGGCCGATTCCTGCGGTGATGTACATCTGCTTGCGGGTGATGTTGTCGAAGAGGCGATCGCAGGCAGTGCGCAGAGAAGGATCACCGGTAACCTCTGCAAGATCCGCCATGGCGGTCAGAAGGTAGACGTTTCGGACCGCGTGTCCTCTTGCCTCATGCTGATCGCGCACAGGGGCAAAGACCTGCGTATAATCATGATCCGTCGCAGAATTTCCCCAATGGACCCAACCACGTTTTTCCGTCTCTTTTATGAAGAAATCAGGATCTTGACCGCGCTGGTCAATAAAATATTCTGCAAGGCGCAGATGATCCGGATTGCCGGTTACACGGTACATGCGAAGGAGTCCGATCTCGACCTCCTCATGACCGGGGACGCCGTGAATCTTTCCCTCCTCCGGTCCGATGTGGGCATCGATGCAGGCAGCCACCCGTTCCATGACCTTCAGAAAAGTATCCTTGCCGGTTGCTTCGTAATAGGCGACGGCGGCCTCCATCATGTGGCCGGCACAGTAGAGCTCATGGCATTCCTGCAGGTTCTGCCATTTGTGTTCCGGCTCCTTCAGGATAAAATAGGTGTCCAGATATCCGTCCGGCTGCTGCGCCTTTTCGATGACGGCGATGATGTCGTCCGCACGCTTTTCCAGTGCTGCATCCGGATGGAGAATCAGAGAGTATGCAACGCCCTCCAGCCACTTGGCGACATCACTGTCCTGGAAGACCATGCCGTAGAACTCACCCTCCTCGAGTCCTGCTGCAATGCGAAAATTGGCGAGCGCGTGGCTTTTCTCAATTCCCGGGATTTCATCATTTAAGATTTTCTCCTGATACGGGATGACCGTATCGGTGATCAGCTTCTGACGAGCCGCCCAGAAGGCATCGTCCACTTTGATTTTATGAAGATCCATTTCATTTTCCATGATTTCCGTTCCCCTTTCCTGAATACGGCTTTCCTGAATACGGCCGGCGGGCAGCCGTATTTTGTCCTTGCTGTGTGCGGCAAAATCCCCTCTTTGATTTGAATGCTGCACGAACTTTTTATATCATAGCATCATACTGTCACAGAGTGGATGGGAAATCAGCGAGGGATCAATATGTCGTACAGTTTTTTTGCAACGGTATCACGAATGAAGTATATTAACCGGTGGGCTCTGATGCGCAATGCAAGGGAAGAAAATCTTTCCGAGCATTCGCTGGAGGTAGCCATGATTGCACACGCATTATGCACCATCGGAAATGTCCGCTACGGGAAGCACCTGGAGGCTGAGCGGGCGGCACTGATCGGGCTGTACCACGATGCGTCGGAGATCATCACCGGCGACATGCCGACGCCGGTCAAATATGCGAATGAACGGATCCGGAATGCCTACAAGGATGTGGAGGCAGATGCCGAGCAGCATCTTCTGGAAAAGCTGCCGGAGGATCTCCGCAATGAATATAAGAAGATTCTCTGCGCGCCGAAGAATATGAAGGAAGAGGAGAAATACCTTCGGAAGCTGGTAAAGGCAGCAGACAAGCTGTCTGCATTGATCAAGTGCATGGAGGAGAAGAATTCCGGGAATCAGGAATTCCGGAGTGCGGAGGCGAGCACGAGAGCGGCGATTGATGCTCTGGCGGAAGAGCTTCCGGAGGTAGGAGATTTTCTGCGGGATTTTCTTCCCGCATACGGGCAGACTCTGGATGAGCTGACAGGACAGATATGACAAAGAGAACAAGAAGACAATCTATTATGAGAGAGCCCTGGGTCGGAGCCATTGTGGCCTTCTTTCTGTTTCTTGCCGCGGATCCCCTTCAGATCAGTACCCTGAAGGTACAGGCCCAGGTGATGATCATGGAGGACGGGTGTATTTTTGATCCCGTCTGGTATTGCAGCGAGTATCCGCAGGGAGCAGGCGCCCGGGAGCTTGCAGAAAAGCCTGCAGAGGAGACCGAGGATGCCGGGGAAGAAGGCGGCACAGCGGAGCTTCCGGAGGTGGAAGAAGCAGCTGCTCAGAAAGAAGAGGAACCCGAAGAGGATCAGGAAGGCTTCCTTGAGGAGGGAATGACAACGGCGGAGATTTACCGCCAGTATCAGCTCTACGGTCAGGGAGCCGGGCAGCTTCCCTATGAGGCATCCCTGGTAAACGGCACGATGCTCGAAGAGGTCAGGAAGGCTGCTGCGGCGAAGAAGCAGAGATACGAGAAGGAGCGAGGCATTTCATGGAATGTCATTACTTCGAAAATTTATGACACGGATGAGGTGAAGATCTGGGATACGGAATATCTGATTTCCGATGAGGATGAAAAAAAGCTGTCCGATATCATCGATGAATTCGAGGATGGCGGCTATGAAATCGGCTTTGTTCTGGTGGATCTGAAGACAGGAGATGCCATTTCCTATCATGCAGGAGCAGAAATCTACAGCGCCAGTGTGATCAAGGCTCCGTATATTTTCAGTCTGCTGGATCAGGGCATCCAGCCGACAAGAGATATGTTCCTTGCGGGAAATCAGTCCGACAACGATGCGTATGTCAGGATCCGGAGAGCCTACGGAAATCAGATTTTTGCTGACTGGATTGCAGGAACCGGAATTCCGGAGCGGCAGAGTCAGACGAGATACATTATGACAACGCCCCTGGATCTGTGCAGGATGTTTTACAAGGGAACCCGGCTTCTTCTGGGAGAAATGGAGTATTCCGACTGGGCGAGGAATACCTTCACCGACAGTCTGAACTCTGCGATTGCGCTTACCGTCGGGGAAAGCGGAGACGGAGAAAGCGGCGACGAAACGGACGGGGACGACCGGTCAATACAGGAGAAAAACCGGCGGAAAATTTACAGCAAGGCCGGATGGATTGCATCGGACAGCAGCTCCGTGGAGAACAGCTACACAAACGGTGCCATCGTGGACGGTGACTACCCGTACGTTGTGACGGTTATGAGCAACTCGCCGGGCTATGTCGGAATTGAGTATGCAAAGGATCTGATGCCGATTCTGGATGCAATTCATGATGAAATGGTCAATCCGGAGAAGACATCGGATCCGGAGGCGAAGGCGGCGAATGTGACGGATTTTGCCAGCAAGGCACAGTCGGCTGCAAAGAACGGCAATTATGGCAGGAGGAGCAATGTATCAGTTGATCATCGTTGATGATGAGAAGGCAATTGCGGAAGGAATATCCGCTTTGTTTCCGTGGAACAAGCTTGGATTTGAAGCGGTTTCCTTCACGGATCCGAGGATTGCGCTTTCGTACATCCGGAGCCATGGAGCGGATGTCGTTCTGTCGGATATTGAGATGTCGGGGATGAGCGGAATTGAGCTGTGCAGGGAACTGCAGGGAGAGGATGTGTTGATCGTCTTTCTGTCCAGCCATCAGAATTATGATTATTTCCGCAGCGCGATTCAGTACAGCGTGGAGGACTATCTTCTGAAGCCGATCGGCAGCGGAGATCTTCTGGAGTGCTTCGGTAAAATCAAGACGAAGCTCGATGGGAAATATCACGTGGAGGCAGCGGAGCACCAGCCGTCCTACTATGAATCCATTCAGAAGATTGTCACCGCCTATCTGCAGGAGAATTACAAGGATGCAAAACTCGAGGAGGCTGCTGTGCGCGCCAATCTGAGCCCTGCCTATCTTTCCAGTCTTCTGAAGGAGAAAATGGGAACCGGCTTTTCGGAGCTCCTTACGAAAATCCGCATGGAGAAAGCCGCGGAAATGCTGACGGATGTGCAGTACAAGGCCTATGACATCGCCTATTATGTCGGCTATGACAATCCGAAAAGCTTTTCCAGAGCCTTTAAGAACTACTACGGCTGTACGCCGATGGAATATCGGCAGAATGGCGGAAGGCGGTCCTGATGCAGAAAAGAAAATATTTTCTCCGAAGATTCCGTCAGTACCTCCTCCTTTTCCTGCTTCCTGCGGCACTGGTTTTCCTGATTTCCCTGGCAGTCTCCATCATCGGTTTTGCGAAGGCACAGGACGAGGCGGGAAGAGATCTGGTCCGGGCGGTCAATACGGATCTGGATCTTTCTCTGAACAACATTACCCAGCAGAACGTGCAGTTTGCGAACAACCCGTACATGGTGCTGTCGCTGAAACGGATTCTGGAAAAGGGAACAAATCTGTCCTATGCAGAGTCCATCAACCTGCGCAGTCTCAATGCCTCCTTAAAGAGCACCGTTACCACCTACCCTTATGTGAAAAACATCTGTCTGTACCTGGACGGCTATGATTACTGCTATTCCTCCCGCAGAGGAATCGAGCCGGTTTCCGGAACAGAGGAATGGCTTCGTTATTACCGGGGAATGGAGGAACAGGACACCGATATTTTCGTTCTTCGGTCGGATGATAACGAACAGAAGGAGGCGAAAAAGCTGACCATTCTGCAGAAAATGCCCTTTTTCAGCGGAGTCGTTGTCATTCAGGTGGATATCAGCAAATTTAAAAGCCTCCTGGACGGCGCGATTCCCCGCAATGACAGCACGGTTGTGTTCCTGAACATGCAGAATGAGAAGCTGTTTGCCTGGGGAGACGGTGAGAATACGCTGGAACTGATGAAATGTTCCCTTCCGGGAAACGGAAAAGAAGGAATCTGGGAAAAGGTCGGAAGCAGTCAATATCTGCTTCACCGCAGCGACAATGAAAGCTTCCGGATCCGGATTGTCTCCATGACGCCGCTGGAAGCGGTTGTCCGGCAGACAAGAAGCTTTCTTCCTTCCGGCCTTCTGATGCTTGCGGCCGGTCTTGCGGCGGCACTGATCGCAGCCTACATCACAACGGCAAGGAATTTCGGACACATTGCGCATATCATTTCGGTTCTGGGAGAGGCGGAAAGAGGGGTTTATCCGGCGGAGACAGATCCCCGTAAGCCTGCAGATGAATACGATGCGATTCTGAACAATATCATCCGCCTTCATCTGGAAACGGAGCGGCTGAATTCCGAACTGGAGCAGAAAAAGCACCTGCAGGAGGTGGCCTCCCTGAGCGCCCTTCAGGCACAGATCAATCCGCATTTTATGTTCAACACACTGCAGATGATTCAGTTTAAGGCGGCGGAGCAGACCTCGGAGACAAACGATGTGGTGCGAATGACGGCTGATCTTGCGGATATCCTGAAGTATGCGCTGTCGGATCCTCTTCGGCCCATCACGCTGGAGGAAGAGATCGGATATCTGAAGAAGTACATTGCCATTCAGCACCTGCGCTTCGGAGAGCGGTTCATCATTTATTACGAGGTCGATGAGAAGCTTCTGCAGGCACCGGTATTCCGCCTGATGCTGCAGCCGATCATTGAGAACAGCATTCTGCATGGCATTCGTTACCGGGAAGGAACCGGCTACATCAAGCTGACTGTTTTTGAGCGGGATGGATGGATTCGTTTCCGAGTCTTTGACACCGGAGCCGGCATGAGCGCAGAGAGACTAAAGGAACTGCGGGAGAACATCAACACCTTCAACGTCCGCAACATCGGCCTTGCCAACGTGAACAACCGGCTGAAGCTGTACTTCGGAGACGAAGCGGGACTGAAGATCTGCAGCATAGAGGGACAGGGAACCATCGTGAAGTTCGAGATTCCAAAAGATAAAATGCAAAAATATGTGACAAAATCCAAAATAATGTAACCTCCGGCAAAAACATAAAAATAAATGTGACCAAATGAAAAGAAGCCTCCCTGCAAGAAAAGGGGGGCTTTTGTCATAATAAGCGCATAAGAAATACATAAAAGCCACTTATGGCAAAAACAGGAGGGTATGAACATGAAAAAGAGAACCATTTCCGTGATTCTTTCTGCAATGCTGGCAGCAGGCATGCTGGCAGGCTGCGGAAGCAGCTCAACCGGAGCTTCTTCGGACGCGGCAAGCCAGACGGAGGCAGCGGATTCGGAAGCAGCTTCCACTGACAGCGCATCTTCGGATGCAGCCGGCAACGTAACGCTTCGCTTTGCATGGTGGGGCGGCGATGAAAGAAATGAAGCAACTCAGGCTGTCATCAAGCAGTATGAGGAAGCTCATCCCGGAGTTACCATTGAGGCAGAGCCCGGCTCCAACGATGGCTATCATGACAAGCTTGCTACACAGCTTGCTTCCGGAACTGCTCCTGACATCGTTCAGATTGATCCGGAGACCATGCCGACCTTTGTCGATGCCGGCGATTACTTCGTAGATCTGAATACGACGAGCATCGATCTGTCTACCTTTGATGCAGATTACATTTCTCTTCGCATCAACGGAAATTACGATGGCAAGCAGATCGGACTTCCGACAGGAATTGCAGGACCTGCTGTTCTTGTGGACAAGACACTGGCAGACAAGTTCGGCGTTGACATGACGAAGGACGGAATTACCTGGGAAGACTGGCTTGACTATGGCAAGAAGGTTCATGAGCAGGATCCGGAATCCTATCTGTTCTGCGCAAACAAGGAATACATCACAAACCTGTTTGTATTCACGATGGCAAAGCAGATCGGCGGACCGATCTTCGATGACAACGGAAAGCTTGTTGCAACCGAGGATACCTTCACCAAGGTCTTCACTTATGTAAAGGATCTGTATGAGAGCGGCGCTGTGGCACCGGCATCCTACCAGGCTTCCTATGTCGGCGATGACGTTCAGGCTGACGCAAACTGGATTGCAGGAAAATACGTTGCAGCACCCTGCTACATTTCGACCGCAGATGTCATGGTTGCAGCAAACCCGAACGATGAGTACGTTGCAGGCAAGCTTCCGGTCATGGATGGTGCAAAGGACGGCGGATTCGCTTCCAATACTCCTCAGCTTCTCTCCATCACGAAATCCTGCAAGAATCCTGATGTTGCAGCTGATTTCCTGAACTACTTCTACAATGACAAGACCGCACAGGAAACTCTTGGCGCAACCAGATCGGTTCCTCCGACTGAGCAGGCAAGACAGATCTGCGAGGAAAACGGAAAGGTCACGCAGATCGTTACCGACGCCACTGCCATTGCAATGGAGGTTGGCGGAACACCGAACGACAAGATTGCTTCTTCTGCAGAAGCAAAGACCATTCTGTTTGATGTGGTCGAGGCAATCGGCTATGGCCAGATGTCTCCGGAAGAAGCTGCCGCTACGGTTATCGACGAGTTCTCGGCACTTCAGAAATAATCGGAACGCTTTTTCAGCAGATTCCGTTGTCAGATGCAACAGGTCCCCTGCGGAAGCCTCGCAGGGGATTTCTTAAAGAAAAGGGAGGCAACCAATGGCAGGTACAAAGGCTGCGGCTAAGAAGCAGCATTATTCCAAGAAAGATTACAAGGGACTTCTGTATTTACTTCCCTGGCTGATCGGATTTGCCGTTCTGCAGCTATATCCGTTTATCACGTCGTTTATTTATTCCTTCAATGATTATACCGTCGGCGGAACCATGAATTTCGTGGGACTTGCGAACTACAAGGAACTTCTGACACACGATCGTGAATTCTGGGGCTCCTTGAAGGCAACCGTCCTGTTCGCCCTGTATACGGTTCCCGGAAAGGTCATTCTTGCCCTTCTGGTTGCCATGTTCCTGAACCGGAACATCCGCGGGATCAATCTGATCCGCACACTTTATTACATTCCGTCCCTGTTCGGCGGCTCCGTTGCCATCGCTCTTTTGTGGCGTCTGATGTTCATGGATAACGGTGTTTACAATACCATGATGACAAAGCTTGGCCTTCCGAGCGTTTCGTTCCTGGGAGATGTCAAAATGGCACTTCCTACGATCTGCATGTTGGAGGTGTGGCAGTTCGGTTCGTCCATGGTCATGCTGCTCGCAGCTCTGAAGAATGTTCCGAAGGAGCTGTATGAGGCGGCGGACATTGACGGAGGCGGCAAGCTTGCCAAGTTCTGGCACATTACCATTCCCCAGATTTCACCCATCCTGTTCTTCTCCCTTCTGAATCAGACCATTCAGGAGCTGCAGAACTTCACGTCTCCGTATACGATCACAGGCGGCGGCCCTCTGAAGTCAACGAACGTTCTGGGAATCATGCTGTACAAGCAGGGCTTCAGTTTCTTCAAGATGGGCTATGCAAGTGCAATTTCCTGGATTGAATTTGCTATTATTCTGGTCTTTACTCTGGTGCTGTTCGGCAGCTCCAAGTTCTGGGTTCACTACGCAGACGAGTAAGCAAACGGAAGAAATAACCGCATTTTCCTGAAAGGACAAGGACATGATGAAATTAGGAAAAAAGAAAAGCATCGAGGAGCAGAATCTGAAGCAGCAGGCCTCTGTTCTGGATTATGTGATTATCGTAATCATCGGCATTATTCTGTTGTATCCTCTGGTATGGATGTTTTTTGCAACATTTAAGGACAACAGTGAGATCTTCGGTTCGGTCTCCCTTCTGCCGAAGGTCTGGCATTTTGAAAACTACACCAACGGATGGAAGGGAAGCGCAGGCTTCACCTACACGAAGTTCTTCATCAACACCTTCGTGCTGGTCATTCCGACAACGCTCCTGACACTGTTTTCCTCCACCCTGGTTGCCTATGGCTTCGCGAGATTCAATCTTCCCCATAAGAAGCTGCTGTTTACGCTTCTCCTTGCGATGATGATGCTCCCGAACACCGTAGTCATTATTCCGAGATATCTGCTGTACAACAAATTTGGATGGGTAGACAGCTACATGCCGTTCTACGCTCCGGCGATTCTCTGCTGCAACTCCTTCTTCCCGTACATGATCATTCAGTTCCTGCGCGGAATTCCGAAAGATCTGGATGAATCTGCATACATCGACGGCTGCAGCTCATGGACGACTCTGTGGAAGATCATTCTTCCCCTGATGAAGCCGGCCCTGTTCTCAGCGGGACTGTTCCAGTTCCTGTGGACCTACAATGATTACTTCAACTCACTGATTTTCATCAACTCCGTGAAGAAGTATCCGATTTCCCTGGCGGTTCGCCTGTCTCTGGATTCGGAATCGGTCGTGCAGTGGGGCAAGGTTATGGCAATGGCCTTCGTTGCGGTTGTGCCGCTGATGATCCTGTTCTTTGCAGCACAGAAGTATTTTGTAGAAGGCATTGCAACCAGCGGAATGAAAAACTGATTGCAGCAGGGAAGCCTGCAGAGAAGCAGATTCCGAAAAATCTGCATCCGTACAACCGCATGCATTTCCTCTCGTCAGGGAAACGCCTCCCGGCGTTTCCCTGATTCTGTTTTTTGCAGAGCAGTGCCGCTGCGGATTTATGAGGAATTGAGTTTCGTCTGGATTTGAGTATCTGAGGAAAGAGAAAATGCAGGAGCATGTATCACAGAGGGATTCGAGTATATGAACATAACAATTGGAGCAACACAAATTGATATTGAGCTGCAGTACCTTGAAGGTGGGAGATGGGTCTCTGCCTTTGGTGAGAGTGGAAATCCGGTCAGTATCGTTTTGAGTGAGCATTCGGATTATACAGATTACATATTGACCCTGAATTCCGAAGAGAAGACAAAGGTCCGCCTTGCGGCTTCTCCGGTGGAGAGCGGAAATGCCTTCCACGTCATTCCCTGCTGTATCTATGGCGATAACAATGCGGCAGAGGTGCATGCCGGGGAATTCCCGCTTCTTTGCGATGAGGAAGGGGAGGATGTTTTCCGTGCATCCAGATGGGAGTTTCGCGCGGACCGCGCGGCAATGCCGCTGTCTGCGATCTGCACGGAGAAGGGCGTACTCGCCGTTACGGTGGATCCCTATACGTTATCCGGCAGTGCGGCCGGGAAGGCATCTGGAACCGAGGCGGTTCCAAATGGTGTCTTCGCTGAGCTTCCGAACGTCTGCGGAATCAGCATGGGATATACCAACGATCCGATTTCCTTTATCAACAAGAGAACCCCTGGCCCTTCGACAGAAGCGTTTGTCTGCAAGGGGGAAGTGAAGGGAAGAATTTATTTTGTTCCCGTAATGGATGAGGACAATCCGCGGCTTTCTCTTCACGAGATTATTCGGAGAGAATATGCTCTCCGGCATGAGAGAGCAGCCTATCAGAAAAGCTTCCGGGATGCGGTAAAGGGGTGTCTTCAGAGCTTTGTTCAGATCAGCTGGAATCCGGAGACGGAAGAGTATACCAACTGCAACTGCCTCCCTCCGGAAAATCCGGTGCTGCATCCCTGGAGAAATGTCAAGGAGATCGGCTGGACCGGAGGCGGTGTTCTGGCGTATCCTCTGGTTCTTGCCGGGGAAATCCTTGGCGAAGAAGGAGAAAAGCTTCTTTCCGGGGCGGCAGCCGGTGGACAGATGTTTGATAAAATTACTGCAGTTTTCCATGAGGATTCCGGTCTTCTGTTCGACCTCACCTCTCCGATTGATACGGACAGGGTGAAGGACCGTTACAACGGAGCCTCCGGGCTTGCGCACCAGGAGGTGAGCGCTGCGGATGAAAATGGAAGATGGGTCAATGGCTGGTGGGCAGAATTCGGACTTGCCCGGGATGTTCACTGTGCGTATACCGTTGGCAGTGCGGTTCACTACCTGCTGAAGACCATCGATTTCCTTGTGCGCGAAGGAAAGAGTTATCCGGAGAACTGGCTTGATAAGGCCAGAAAGACGATTGATACGGTTATTTTGCTGCAGAGAGAGGACGGAGCGTTTGGCTATACCTATCGGACAGACCGGAAGGAAGTGGCCGACTGGAACGGGTTTGCCGGATGCTGGTTTGTTCCCTGCGCGGCTTATCTGTATCACCTGACAGGAGAAGAAAAGTACCTGCAGGCGGCAGACAAGGCACTGGATTATTATGGGGAAGCGGTCAGAACCCTTACCTGCAACGGTACGCCGATGGATACCTGGAAATCGCCGGATGAGGAAGGAAATCTTGCGTTTATCCGCGGGGCGCGGCTTCTGCATGAGTATACGGGCAGGGAAAAATATCTGACTGCTCTGAAAAACGGCGCGGATTATGAATTCCTGTGGCGGTACGGTTATCGGACGAAGCCAATGTACAAGCCGATCGCAGATGGCTGGAATGCCTGCGGCGGCAGCATTACCTCCGTATCCAATCCGCATATCCACCCGATGGGAATGATTGTGGACAGTGATCTGTACTATCTCGGCAAGGTAAGCGGAGATTCCTATTATACAGAGCGGGCGCTTGACGGAACTGCCTGGATTATGCAGACTCTCGAGCTGTATCCGGAAAAAACAGGATACGGACAGTACGGCGTTCTTTCCGAGAGATGGTGCCCGTCGGACGGACTGGTGATTCAGAAGGATTCCAACGGAGATTTCTACAGCTCCTGGTATTCCTACAACCTTTGGGCTGCAGCCGCTGCCTTCGAAGAAGTTTGCGAGCGGTGCCTGGATGATACAGCGCTTTCTATGTGTATGGGTCGTGTATAGTCGTTTCTGAAAACGGCTGGAACGAAATTTAAGTTGTTTCTGAAAAGTGGTCGGAATGAAATGAAGTTGTTTCTGAAAAAGCGGTCGGGATGAAATCAAGTTGTTTCTGAAAAAGCAGCCGGAATGAAATGAAGTTGCTTCTGAAAAGCGGCCGGAATGAAATCAAGTTGTTTCTGAAAAACGGTCGGAACGAAGACGTGTGCGTGAAAGGAGAACAAGACTATGGCAAAATTAAACTATGAAGTACTGAAGAACAGCGGTTACGACGGATACATCCTCGGAAAGGGTCAGGCTCCCGTCAA
>ERZ1026898.114-NODE-114-length-52548-cov-9.756882_pt1 | contig 52548 bp, 50 predicted proteins | sample MGYA00380178_ERZ1026898 | MGnify/ENA primary metagenome ERZ1026898 (study PRJEB33269, sample SAMEA4719814) | human gut metagenome | biome: human-associated habitat; feature: organic feature; material: feces | place: Cameroon | collected 2013-10 ...
AAATAGAAGTTATTGCATCGGAAATAAATGAAAAGAATTATGTTTCTTTTATGAATATATGGTGCAATGTGCTGAATAATGGTGTGACTTTGATTGAAAAAATCCAAGAAGTAAAAATACTATTGAGTTTCTTTCTGAGAAAGAATGGATTGAAAAGTAATATTGGAGGCATTACCGCAAAAGTTAGAGGATATGGTAGAAGCTATGTACATAGAGATTTACCTATAGTTCACTTCGTTTGAATAGTCTGAGCAAGTAAAAAAGATGTGTATATGCCAAGAAATTTGAAATACGAAACAGTACAGCGGAGTTCCTTACTTTTGTGGCAGAGGGCAAAGAACATGGTGTTCAAGTGCTATATAAAGATGAAACGATATGAGGACACAAAAGGCAATGGCTATGCTCTTCAATTGCTCTAACGATAATATTGGCGTGTATCTTAAAAGTATATATAACACGAAAGAGTTGGATAAAAAGGTAACTACCGAGAAAATTTCGGTAGTTCAACAAGAAGTAACGAGAGCAGTTCATCGTAATACTCAATTTTATAACCTTGATGCTATAATATCTGTTGGTTATCGTGTCAACTCCATTCGTGCAACTCAGTTTCACCAATGGTGTACTTATATCATTCGTCAGTTTTCGTTGCGTGGCTATATCATAGATAAGTTGATTGCTTTGACGAGTTGTTAGATTTACGGCTTGAGATAAAACAGAGGAAGCGTCCGTGATGTCGATGGTTTGGCATTGCGGACGCTTTCTTTGTTTGGAGAGTAAAATTCATTGCATATTTTGCGTTTCATATTTTATGATTATCTTTGCTCCGTGAAAAGAATTGGAGACAGAGACCAAGCATAAAGGTGAATATATGAAAGAGTTGAGCAATCCGTTTGTGATTTCGGGCTATTGCGGCAGAAGATATTTCTGCGACAGGGAAGCAGAGGCGGCAAAGATTATTGAAGCTTTGGGCAATAACAGGAATGTATCCTTGATAAGTCCTCGTCGTATGGGCAAAACAGGTTTGATACACCGTGTTTTTGAAGAGTTGACGGTAACGGAGCCTGATGTCAGGTGTTTTTATGTGGACATATTCTCCACACAAAATCTCAAAGAGTTCGTTCTCTTGCTTTCAAAAACCATAATCGGTTCGCTCGATACATACTCGGAGGCTGTTGTCAGGCGGATAGGAACGTTCTTTCGTTCTTTGCGTCCTGTATTCTCTTTTGATGAGTTCACGGGACAGCCGAGCATGAGTTTTTCATTGCAGGCAAATGAAGCAGAAGCCGGATTGAAAGAGATATTCGACTACATGGAAGCCTCCGAAAAGCGGTGTTACATAGCCATAGACGAATTTCAGCAGATTACAGACTATCCGGAAAAAGGTACGGAGGCCTTGTTGCGTTCGCATATACAATTTTCACCGAATGTTCATTTCGTTTTTGCAGGCAGCAAGAAGCATATCATGGACGCGATGTTCACTTCCGTCAACCGTCCTTTCTATCAAAGTACTCAAAAGGTGGGATTGAAGGAAATTCCGTGCAGAACCTATTGTGAATTTGCCCGAGGATTGTTTTCCGATGCCGGAATGGAATTGCCGGAAGAGGTTTTCGAGTATATATATGATAAGATGTTCGGACACACATGGTACGTTCAGTACATGATGAATTTGCTTTTTGCAAAACATCTCGAAGAATATACTTCGGAAGTCGCCGATAGCGTTATAAATGATGTGCTGAATGAAGAAGAGGCGACCTATAAGACATATTGCGAGATGATTACCAAAGGACAATTACGTCTTTTGCAGGCTTTGGCAAAGGAAAAGACCGTAGCCAAACCTTTGGATGGTAATTTCTTGAAGAAGTATAACCTTACGGCACCCAGCAGTGTGCGTCAGGCTTTGACCGCTTTGCGTGATAAAGGCCTTGTTTTGAAGGACGATAGGGAACGTTACTGCATTTATGATCGCTTTTTCTCGCTTTGGTTGGAGAGAAGGTGAAATTGTCGAGGTTTCAGAGCAGCTATTGTTCCCTACGTCTTTGTTTCAAATTCCTGATTTCGGCGTAAAATTCGGCATGTAATTCCCGATTTTACGCCGAAATCGGGAATTTGCATTAAATATTCGTATCTTTGCAGTTGGAATGGAGGAATTACGATATGGCAAAGCAAAGACAGATAGCAGAACAAATACAAAGGGTTCAAGGCACAAAATCAGGACGCATCATAGTGTTGACAGGAGCGAGGCAGGTAGGGAAAACAACCTTGGTGAAGAATGTTCTGAAAGATTACACCTATATTTCGATAGAAGACCCTGTCATGCGTCCGTCTTATCTCGGACTCAATTCTGCTCAATGGAGCAAATTGTATCCCAAAGCGGCTTTGGACGAAGTGCAGAAAGAGCCACAGTTGATAGAAAGCATAAAGGCGGTTTACGACCAATATGACCAAGTAAGCTATGTACTGCTCGGTTCAAGTCAGATATTGTTATTGGACAAAGTGAAAGAGAGCTTGGCAGGACGGTGCAGCATTTTCGATATGTACCCCTTGACTTTACCGGAAATGCAGACAGAGAGTTGGTATGATAAAGTAAAATATTCGCTTTGGCAAACAATGCTTATGGAAGAGAATTTCCAATGCGATTTTTACCCGTCCTTTCTGTTGGATTCGGCAATGGTGAGCAAACAACAGGCGTGGGAGTTTTACCTGACCTACGGTGCTTATCCTGCGTTGGTCGATGAAAACATGTCAAAAGAGGAACGTTGGCAATGGCTTGCGAACTACGTCAGAACGTATTTGGAAAGAGATATAAGGGATTTGGCTGTCATAAGGGATTTGGAACCTTTTGTCAAATTGCAACAAGCCATAGCTTTGCAGACGTCGCAAACCATCAATCTGTCATCGTTGGCTGTTCGTGTGGGTGTCAGTGCCAAAACCGTGCAGAGGTATTTGGACTATCTTATTTTGAGCTATCAGGCGATATTATTACCAGCATGGGATAGGAATGAGAACAAACGTATAAGCAAATCCACGAAAGTCCATTTGTTGGATTACGGAGTATTGCAGAGTGTCCTGCAAAAGAGAGGCGGAATTACAGGTGCGGAGTTCGAAAGTGCCGTGGTGGCGGAACTATACAAGCAGGCAAAGAACATATTATCCCCTGCACGTTTCTATCATTTCAGGACACATGACGGCAAAGAGGTCGATTTGTTGGTGGAATTGCCGCAAGGTTATATTGCGTTTGAAATAAAGATGAGTGAACATGTGCAGAAAACAGATGCAAGGCATTTGAAAGATTTGGAGGATATTTTGGACAAACCATTGATTCATGCTTTCGTTCTGTCGAATGATGTCATCACAAGCAGAATTTCCGACAAGATAAGCATGCTTAACGCTGCCATGTTTCTTGGTTGAGTGTTCGGGTATGCCGGTGTGTTGTAAGGGATAAAGCATTTTCGATGAGAATGTAAAAACAAAGGGCGTTCGGTTCAGCGGACGCCCTTTTTCGTTCGGGAAACTCCCCTTATGATTCGGTATGTTGAATTATAGGTCTATCATTATGCCGAAAGAGAATGGTTTGAGGCTTTTCTCGTATGTGTCCTCGAAGATGTCGGTCAGGTTGTGGCTTGCATAGAACGTCCAACCGCCGAACTCTATTCCGAGCAGAGCCTCTGCCTTGAAGGTGTTGAACTGTTTGAAGCGGCTTCCTGTACCGGCTTCCTTCTTTTCTCCGTTTTCGTTATACACGGTTTTGAAGCCTGTGTGCGAATTGCGGTAATTCAAGCCGCCGATTACTCCTGCATGTATGTATAAGTTCTTAGCCAAACGGAAGTTCGCAATCAAAGGCACGGTTATGTAGCGAGCCACCAATTTGTATTTCTTTGGCGTTATATCATCGGGAAGGCTGATACCGCCCGCAGGGGCATTGCCTGTCTCGAAGTCGAAATTGAATACATTGCTCTGGTAACCTATACCGGTTGTGACGGAAACAGGATTGTCCGGAAGAAAGGTGTAACGAAACATGATGTCCCAACGGTTCGACCATTTCAAGTTATAGGAATCGTTCGAAGCAGGAGTGGAGAAGAAATCGCCATTTGCCCAATTCAAATAGCCGTAACCCCATACCAATCCTGTCGAATGACTTCTGCGGGAAGGTTTTTCGCAAATTTGTTCACTCTTTGCAGAACTATTGAGTTCATCAAATGAATCGATAATTTCAGATATTGCATCTGTTAAACGGTCGGATAAACCTTTCGTATATACGTTTTGTGAACGACCGATGCCGTTTACTCCATCATAAATTATGGTTCCAATCCTCATATTTTTATTTCCATCATTATCTTTGTTGATTACCGCCTTTGAAATAATGATGGAATCGGCTTGAATAAAGATAGTGTCGGATGAAGTGAGAAATTTATTTGTTGCATAGCAGGTTTTTTCAAGCTCATTGTTGATTTTTTCAAGCAGATAATCTTTGTCTTTATCCAAAGTCCTTACATCTTTTCTGTTTTCAGCCTCTTGCTTTGAAACAAGGCTGATATAACTTATAAGTTTCTTGGTCTCGCCGCTATGTATGCGGATTGTCTTTCCCGAACCTTTGTAATCCGTTACGAAAGACGCACTGTCATCGACGAAATCTTGTGCGTTTGCTTTGCCGAATGCGAGGCAGGCAGATAGGAATGCCCCGATGAGAATGATTTTTTTCTTCATATCGAATATGTTTTTATTGTTCTGTTTTCTTATGACTTCACATTGACGCTGCGTCTCACCTCCGTGTATGTGGTGTAACGCCCTTTGTCTATTATTTTCGAGAGAAAGCCTGTGATTTTGCCCAAAGCCTCCGCACCCTTCTGCCGAGCTGTTTCCGTGGCTTTGGCAATCGTCTCCTCCACAGGCGTGTAATCCTTAATCAGGCTTGCCAACGACCTTTCTTCGTAGGTGTAATGCTCATGGCTCATTTCGATTATGAGCGTCTTTTCTTCTTCCTGCACCTGCGGCACGGTCTCTTCCATTGCCAACAAAGCCTTCGATGCGGTTTCTTCCCGTTCCGCTTCTTCGCTTCCGGTCTCCGGTTTCACCTCCTGCGGCACATCACTTTTTTCAATCGCCGTTTCGCCGGAATAAACCGCCGATTCTTTCTTTTCAATCTCCGATTTATTTTCGTGAACCGGCGTTTTATTTTCATCTTTCGCAACAAGCTCTTTTTCAATGCTCTTTTCAGTGCATGTTTTCTGCGAAACCTTACCGGCAAGAGCAGCGCTTGCGACTTGTTCCTGTCTTCGGTCGTCATCGGAAAGCGGCAACAGCACGACAAGCAACAGAAGCACGGCTGCGGCAGCGGAAATCCACGCATACGAAGGTACTTTCAATACCAAGGATTTCTTCTTCTTTCCCGAGGCAAGGCGGAACAAACCATCCTTGTCCTCGAATACGATGTCAGAAGGCTCTTCCAATTTCTCCTCTCTGTCGTAAGCCTGCAAGAGAGCGGCGTATTGCGGATTCTTTTCCAAGAACGCCTCCAACGCCTTTTCCTCCTCTCTGTTCAAATTGCCCTCCGCATAATCGAAAAGCAAAGCCTCTATATTTTCTTTCTTTATCTTCATGTTCTTGTTTATAGTTTTGACTTTAACTCTTTGAGCTTCACTCTTGCCCGAAAGATATTTATCTTTACATTCTCTTCACTCATCTGCATTATCTCTGCAATCTCCCTGATTGAGAAACCCTGCCAATCCTTCAACATCAGACATTGCTTCATTTTCTCACTCAAACGGCTTGTCAGATAATCAATCAGCTGTTTGTTTTCCAACTTATCCGTAGTCGGTTCGGCAGTAAAGACGGCATTTTGCCTCACTCTCTTATAGCGAATGCTCTTCAAGATATTGTTATGAGCCGTTGCAAAAAGCCAATTCTTCACCTTTTCTTGCTCAATCTCCCCTCCATGCTTCCAAAGCGAGATAAAAGTATCCTGCAAAACGTCCTTTGCAGAGTCCGAATCCCCAAGGTTCTTTACAAGGTAACGGAACAAACCATCCGAGTGCAGTTTTATATGCAGTTGAAACTCCTTTTCGCTCACTTCTTCTTTGCAGCTTTTTATCCTAAGACCCCCGAGAGGCGGCAAAAGTTACAGGGCATGTCGAAAAAAAGCATTTTTATTTGCCCGAAGCCTGCACCCATACCGCAAAATCGGTAATCCATAAACACCGAACCACAACGCAAAGCCTTGAAAGGAAAGTATATCCTGACAAAAGAAAGCCCTCGTGAAACCATATCATGTAATCTTCGGATTGAAACGCAGTATGGTTTATCCGAGCTTTCGATGTGTCGGTTCGCTTTGGTATTCAGACCTTTGAGAAAGCAGGTTTTAAGGTTGCTTTTTCTTGTTCGGAATAAAGGGTTTTCGGCTTTGCGGGTTTGAATTTTGGTTGTAATTTTGCATGGCGAAGCAGTGTTCGCTTCGTTTGAAAAGAGTGTAAAGAGAAATGACAAGATTGAGTGTTAACATCAACAAAGTGGCAACGATAAGGAACGCACGCGGTGGAAATGTTCCCGATGTGATTAAGGTTGCCTTGGATTGCGAGAGGTTCGGTGCGGAGGGAATAACGGTTCACCCCCGTCCCGATGAACGACATATAAGGTACAGCGATGTGAGAGAGTTGAAGCCTGTGTTGACGGAGGAATTCAACATAGAGGGTTACCCTTCGGAGAGGTTCATGTCTTTAATCGAGGAGATAAAACCGGCACAGGTAACGCTTGTTCCCGATGCTCCCGATGTGCTTACCTCGAATGCCGGTTGGGATACGGTGAAGAGAGAGGCGGAATTGAAGGAGATTGTCGGCAGATTGAAGAAGGTGTGCAGGGTATCGGTCTTTGTGGAGGCGGATTGTGCGATGGTGGAGGGAGCAAAGCGGTGCGGTGCCGACAGAGTGGAGCTTTACACGGAGAGTTACGCCGCAAACTACAAGCAGAACAGGGAAAAAGCGATAGAAAAGTTCGTCATTGCGGCACGCAAGGCAGAGGAATGCGACTTGGGCTTGAACGCCGGACATGATTTGAACCTTGAAAATCTGCAATACTTTCATCAGATGATACCGAATCTCGAAGAGGTGTCGATAGGTCATGCTTTGATAAGCGACGCCCTTTACTTCGGTTTGGAAAACACCATACAGATGTACAAAAGATTGCTGATTTAGAGCGATGAAGTAAATTTTCTTGAAATTATTTTGTCGTTTGGGAAATAAGCAATATCTTTGCAGACGCAAACAGACGGTTTTCGCATAGAGCGAATTAAAAGGGAATCCTGTGAAAGTCAGGAACTAAACCCGTAGCTGTGAGTATCGGATAAACCGAAGGCCGTTAACCACTGTTCATTCGAATGGGAAGGAGGCTCTTTCGGGATACAAGTCAGAAGACCTGCCGTTATTGTTTATGAATTGTATCTTTCGGGAGATAAGGATATGGTTAAAGGTGTATTTATTTCGATATTTGGTCTCATTCGAAGTTAGTTTGGTGTTTATTTCTTTCGCCATTCCTTTATCCCCGATTGTACAATACATAATTTGTAACACAGGTTTGAAACTTGAAATATTCGATTTATGGATTGGTTTTATGAATTGCTGACCGGTCATTCGGTGGCTTCTTCCGTTTTGTTGCTGTCTTTCACCATTGCCGTGGGCATAATGCTCGGCAGGTTGAAGATTTTCGGCATAAGTCTCGGTATTACATGGATTTTGTTCGTCGGAATAGTTCTCGGACACTTCGGATTGGTTCCGGAGGCAGGTATTTCGACATTCATAAAGGACTTCGGATTGATTTTGTTCGTCTATTCGATAGGCTTGCAGCTCGGTCCCGGCTTCTTTGCCTCGCTTCGGCAGGGCGGATTGAAGCTCAATTTGCTTGCAGCTTTCTCCATAGTTCTCTCATGTGTCGTTACATACGTCATACATCTGCTATCCGGAGAGAGCCTGAGTACGATGACGGGAGTGCTTTCGGGTGCCGTGACCAATACTCCTTCGCTCGGAGCGGCTCAGGCGACGCTTGCCGATTCCGATGCCTCATCGGGCGATTTGCTTGCAACGGCATACGCCGTGGCATACCCCTTGGGTGTATTGGGAATAATCTTTGCACCATATATAATAAAGTTTCTTTGCAAGATGAAACCCTCTTCGCAGATGCAGGAAGAAGAGGCGGAGAAACATAACGCCACCATGAAAAAACTGCACGTGCTTATAGAGAACCAAGGCGTGGTGGGCAGACGTTTTTCCGATATAATGAAGAACTTCAAGACCGCCGTGGTGGTTTCGAGGGTCAGACATGCGGACGGAAAGGTGGAACCGGCGAATGATGACACCGTTTTGCAGGCAGGAGATACGCTCCGCCTTGTAACCCACGCCGATAACGAGGAGGCAGTCGTCATATTGCTCGGCAGAAAAGCCGAAACGGGAGAGGAGGATTGGGAAACCCCCGACCACACACTTGTTTCTCGTCGTGCAGTGGTTACGAAACCGGAGGTGAACGGCAAGAAGATCGGTTCCTTGCACATTCGCAGTCTCTACAAGGTTACCATAACGAGAATAAACCGCAACGGTATAGACTTGATTGCAGCAAAGGATTTGATATTGCAGGCAGGCGACAGGGTTACCCTTGTGGGCGAGCAATCGAATGTGGAGAAGGTATCCTCGCTGTTGGGCAATCAGATGAAGCGATTGGAGTCTCCCAACCTTATACCTATATTTCTCGGCATTGCAATAGGCGTGATATTCGGTTCCATACCTGTTTCATTCCCTTTCTTGCCGCAAAGCGTGAAATTGGGGCTTGCGGGAGGACCTTTGATTATCGCAATACTCATGGGACGCTTCGGACCGTATTACAAAATCGTTACCTATACCACCACTTCCGCCAACATGATGTTGCGGGAATGCGGCATAGCCCTCTTCCTTGCCTCCGTCGGTTTGTCGGCAGGCAGGAACTTCTTCTCCGCAATAGCTTCGGGAGGTTGGATTTGGGCGGTCTATGGACTTGTTATAACGCTTCTGCCGCTCATCGTTGTGGGTTGCATAGCCGTGAAGAAGTTCCATGTAACTTATCCTTCTCTTTGCGGATTTCTTGCGGGAAATACGACAGACCCTCCGGCACTTGCCTTTGCCAATGAACAATCCGGAAGCGATAAGCCTGCCGTCGCATACGCCACGGTTTATCCTCTGACTATGTTCCTCAGGGTTTTGGCGGCACAGGTGCTGATAATAATGTCCATGTCCTAAGCAATATTGATTGCAAAACGCCTATCGAAAACACTGAATGCTCGAAAGAAAATCATGGAACAGCCATCTGAATCGATGAAACAAAGGAAATTGGAGTTGCTTTCACCGGCTCGCAACCTTGAAACTGCACTTGCCGCCATAGATGCGGGAGCAGACGCAGTCTATATGGGCTTCGAACGCTTCGGGGCAAGGGTTTCGGCAGGCAATACGGCGGAGGATATTCGCAAGGCGGTGGAGTATGCACATCTTTTCGGCGTAAAGGTTTATGTGACCATGAATACAATCCTCTATGACGAGGAATTGGAGGACGCAAGGAGGGCTTTGCACAATCTTGCCGAAGCGGGAGTCGATGCCCTCATCGTTCAAGATGCCGCAATGCCGGAACTCGATGACATAAAACTGCCTCTTCATGCTTCCACTCAGGCGGATTGTTCTTCCAAGGAGAAGGTTCGTATATTGGGCGAAATCGGTTTCCGCCGTGTGGTTCTTGCAAGGGAACTGTCGATAGAGGAAATGGCTGACATACATCGCACATTTCCCGAGATGGAATTGGAGGTCTTCGTTCACGGAGCTTTGTGCTGTTCGTTCAGCGGGCAGTGTTACATGAGCGAGTACCTCACGGGCAGGAGTGCGAACCGCGGAAACTGTTGTCAGGCGTGCAGAAGCGATTACTCGCTCTTCCAAGCGAACGGCAAATGCCTTGTTCGCAATGCTCCTCTTCTGAACATGAAAGACCTCAACGCCTCTTCGCTTCTCGACGAACTCGTTTTGAAAGGCGGAGCGGTGAGTTTCAAGATAGAGGGACGGCTGAAAGATGTCGTTTATGTGAAGAATATCACGGCTTATTACAGCCTTTTGTTGGACGAGTTTTGCAGAAAGCACCCGCAATACTGCCGTTCGTCATACGGCAAGGCTCGAATCGATTTCACACCTTCGCCATCACGCAGCTTCAATCGTGGTTTTACCATCTTCAATCTCAAAGGAAAGAGCGAACCGACCTGCGATTTGAATAATACCAAAAGCCTCGGCACGTATGTGGGAAGGATTTCGGCGGTGGAGAAAAACCGAATGTATATTGAAACGTCGGAAATGCTGCACTCAGGCGACGGAATGGTGTACAGGATTGGCGAGAAATCGGGCGGTTTTCTTGTCAACCGTGTGGAAAGTGCGTCTTTGCGGGCTGCGAACAAGGGAGATAAACCGGTGAACCGTCTTATCATCTATCCAAATCGCCCTTTGACCGACATCAAAGCCGGCGTGAGTCTGTACAGAAACCGCGATAGAGTTTTTGAACAAGCCGTTCTCGACTCTCGCAAGCCTCGTTTGATAGAAGTGAAAGCCCGCATTCATGCCGTGAAAGAGGGTGAAAGGGAAGTGAATTGCCTCACAATGGAGGCAGAAAACGGAGTGAGTGCCACGGTAAGCATGGATTTTCCCTTGGAAGCGGCACGCAATACGGAAAATCATGCGGATAAACTGAAAGCCATGCTGTCAAAAACGGGCGGAACGAACTTTCATTTGAGCGATTTCTCATACGAATTGGCGGAACCTTACTTCTTTTCCGCCGCACGGATAAACGCTTTGCGAAGAAGTTGCATAGAGCAACTCTCGGAGAACATCCGCCTGCATAATCGCCGAAGGGAAGAGATGACAATCAAGAAAGAGGGTATCGAAAGCATGACATGTCGTCGTGCGGACTATAAAAGCAATATATCCAACCGCCTTGCCGAAGCATTCTTCCGCCGCAACGGTGTCGAGGAGATAGAACCGGCATACGAACTTACGCACAGAAAAGGCGAGGTGGAACTTATGCGAAGTCGCAACTGCATAAGGTATAACCTCAATCTCTGTCTTCGTCGCAACAAACTCACACAGGAGCAGAAAGAAGACCTTTACCTCACCGACCGAACCCACAAATACCGCCTCTCTTTCGATTGCCGCAACTGCGTAATGCACCTCTACACCACAGAAAACGAAGCAAAATAAAAGCAGAAAGGCAAATGCCTGCTTTGCACGCTTTGTTTTGTTTGCGATTATGGGTGTTCGGACTTATATTTTCAAGGGGTAAAGTGTTGTATATGCGTGTGTTGTGTTTTTTTTGTGGGTAATATATTCGGGGATAGAGAAAAACAGTACTTTTGCAAGTGGAATGGCGGAGCAAAGCGGGGGTGTGGAAAGAGAAAAAGGCGGAGCATTGCGGCTTTTGGCGGTGTGAGATAGAAAGTAAAGGTTAAAATAAAAAAGATATGAAGAAAGCATTTTTCTTGGTTTGCACCGTATTGTGTGCAAATCTGCTTGTGTCGCAAACGTTCACAAGCGAAGGATTGAATTATGAGGTCATCGATGACAACTCAGTGAGGCTTGCATACAACAATGAGGCGAGTGGAGAGATAGTTATACCATCGACAGTAATTTATGACGGCAATACGTATAGCGTTACCGCCATCGGTTTCGCCGCTTTTCTCGGTAGCGGATTGACATCGGTTACTCTTCCGAACAGTGTTACCGAAATCGGAGATAATGCCTTTTATGATTGCAGAGACTTGGCGTCAGTGTCTCTCGGCAGCGGCATTACTTATATCGGAGAGAACGGATTCGGAGCTTGCAGTGCCTTGAACTCGATTGTTCTCCCGAATAATCTTACCCGTATGGGAGCAAGTGCATTTGAAAATTGCAACGGATTGACTTCTATTAACATTCCTGACAGCATTGCTTCCATCGAAAACTCTACTTTTAACGGTTGCAACGCTTTAACTTCGATCAGCATTCCGGATAAAGTCGCTTCCATTGGTGATTATGCCTTTGACGATTGCAGTGCTTTGACCTCTGTTACCATAGGCAAAAGCGTAACCTCCATAGGGGACGGAGCGTTCGGTCATTCTAACGGTTTGACCACTGTTGTTTCCTTGGCAACAATACCTCCGCAAATGGGCAGCGGTTCTTTTCCTTTTCCGAATTCCTGTACGGTAACGGTACCATGCGGCAGTTTGGAGGCATACACTTCCGACGGGCTTTGGGGACAATACTTCATTGGTGTTATCAGAGAAGACTGTGCCTCATTGGAGACCGTAAGCACAACAGAACTGTCCGTTTACCCGAACCCTGCGAAGAATTTCATCGACTTGGAGTTCGAAGCGTTGCAAGACGACACCATGCTGCAAATCATCGACCTCGATGGCAGAGAAATCGAGACATTCCGGCTCGCAGCCGGTCGGAGGAACTTCCGAATAGACGTGAACAACCTGCCTGCGGGCATCTATGTCCTCAAACTCGGCAACACCGCGAAGAAACTGATAATCGAATAAGGAAGAATAAAGTATTAAATGGCAATCCTATCGGCAATGAATGTCGATAGGATTTGCTTTATGTGGTATAGCTTTATTATTTGTTCGGTTCGTCCCACTCATCGTCATATTTTGGTGATTGTCCATATTTTGGTGATTGTCCGTCATATTTAATGTAGAACATATTCGGAAGCGGTTCTTGAATAGGTTGTTCAATGGTTTCGGATTTTTCCACGGAGTAATCGCAAGCGGGTATTTCCACTTCTGTGTTTTTTCCTTCGCTGTTGGTGAATGAGGATACAAAGAATATGTTTTCGATATAGTGCGTATCAGAAAAATCTCTGTTGAAGCTGTATGCTATGCGGTTTTTGAGGCATAGCGGACTATCGTTTTGTTTGAAGTCGGCAGTGTGGCTTTTCTTTGGGAAAGAGTTATTTGGATTGCAATCGGTGAATCTCTCTGTAATGATGGCGTAAGAGCCTATTGTGATGAAAGAATGAGGCGGTATGCAGGCAAATTGCGGATTTGCGAATGTCTGATTGCGTTGGGTTGTGGTGGTAACGGCTGCTGCTGACGAAGTAACCATGGCGGCGGTTGTGTTGCTTGAAGTCTCTCTGCTCTCGCTATAAGGTACGGCGAAGTCATTCTTTATGTAAAAACTCTGTGGCAGGATAATGAAGATTTCTTTGTCAGTCTTATTTATCAGGTCAAACCTCATGAATAGTCCGTTACCCCAGAAGTTGTACAAAATTTCCAAGTCTTCGTTTTGGGACGATAGATTATTTCCGCTTATTTTCACATTGTCCGAATAGCTCAAATTTACGACCTGAAAATATGTCGAGCTACATGATGAGAATGCCAATACGGATAAACCGATACAAGTTGCAATGAATGCTTTGTGTATAAGATTTCTGAATTTCATATTGTTTCGTTGTTTTTACTTTTTGCAAAGCTACGAAAAAATTACGATGTCGAATACTTTAAATTATCTTTTTCGGGATACCGCTTCATCAATAGGTATATTTGCATGGAAGTGCTTGTATTTTTCTTGGAGTATATTTTGTACTATTCCTTTATGTCGAAGTTGTGTTTTCTTATGCCTTTTCTATCCCTCTTCGCATTCTTTATCGTTTTGACTGTTTTAGTGAGGTTTGAAGTTAACGCTCTTCAACCCTTTTTGCCTTGTGGCTTGCGGATTGTCCGCCGGGAGTTGTCGCATGGAAATTTTCCGAGTATTTGAGGATTTGACAATATATTGTTTTATCACTGTTTGTGAGAATATCGAAGACCGGCTGAAAAAAGACGGCGTTTTATTTTTCTGTGTCTTGGTTTCGTCATGGTGAAACGGCGGTTGGTTTTGTCGGTGCGGGATAGGGGAGAGGTTGTGGCTTGAATGCGGAGGAATGGTGTGTCTTTGCGGTGTTGCAGGGAGGTTCGGGCTTCGTATAATCGAATGGTTTGCGGGGTGGAAGTCGGTTGCGGTGGCACGGTATGTGGTTGCCAATAATGAAAATAGATGTATATGTGGGGTGGATTGCCATGCGGAAGTTGGAGAGTTGCGGTTATGGAGTATGAAAACAGCCGTCCGAGGCGTTGTGCTTTCGGACGGCTGTTGCGTTCGTGTCGTTTTTCGAGTGGCTTATTGAAGGCTTCTCAAAAAGTCGATACTCTTGTGTATCAGTTCGTACATTACTTGGTCGTCTTGTACGAAGTTGACTGTTTTTCTGTACTCCTTGACGAAGTTTTCTATCTTCTCGGAGGATTTCAAGCCTGTCATCTGTTTACGGAAGTCGAAGGCTTGTGCGGCATTCAAGAGTTCTATTGCCAAGACTTTCTCCGTGTTGTTGACAACGCGGTATAGTTTCGTTGCGGCATTGGAACCGAATGATACGTGGTCTTCCTGTCCTTGCGAGGAGTCTATCGTATCGACGGAGGCAGGGGTGCAGAGTTGTTTGGATTGGCTGACCACCGATGCGGCACAGTATTGCGGTATCATGAAGCCGGAGTTTACGCCGGGTTTTGCCACAAGGAATGACGGAAGGTCGCGTTTCGCTCCGATCAACTGGTAGGTTCTTCTCTCGGATATGGAACCTATTTCGGCTGTTGCTATGGCAAGATAGTCGAGATTGATTGCCAAGGGTTGTCCGTGGAAGTTTCCTGCGGAGATTACCATGTCCAAGTCGGGGAAGACGGTAGGGTTGTCGGTTGCGGAGTTGATTTCGGTTGTTATCACGTCTGCAACGTGGTCTATGGCGTCTTTGCTTGCTCCGTGAACTTGTGGAACGCAACGGAAAGAGTAAGGGTCTTGAACGTGTTGCTTGTGTTGCTTGATGATTTCGCTGCCTTCCAAGAGTTCTCTTATGTGTCTTGCCGTTTCGATTTGTCCTTTATGCGGTCTTACTTGGTGTACAGGGTCGAGGAATGGTTCTATTCTGCCGTCGAATGCCTCCAAGGATACCGCCATGATTTGGTCTGCCAAAACGGATAGCTTCTTTGCTTTGATGACGCACCAAACGGCAAAGGCACTCATGAATTGTGTTCCGTTCAACAATGCCAAGCCTTCTTTGGATTGGAGTTCGATTGGTTGCCAAGAGAATTTGCGGTTGAGTTCTTCGCCGCTTATTCTTTCGCCTTTGTAATCTACCACGCCGAGTCCCAACAAAGGAAGGCATAAGTGGGCAAGCGGTGCCAAGTCTCCGGAAGCTCCGAGCGAGCCTTGCTGATACACCACCGGCAAGATGTCGTTGTTGAAAAATTCTATCAATCTTTCCACCGTTTGGAGTTGAACTCCCGAGTTGCCGTAGGAGAGGGATTGGATTTTGTTCAACAACATTATTTTTACTACTTCGTGAGGAACCTCTTCGCCTACGCCGCAGGCGTGGCTCATCACAAGATTTTTTTGCAGTTGGGAGAGTTGCTCCTTGCTGATGGAGATGTTGCACAACGAACCGAAGCCTGTGGTTACTCCGTAGATTGGTTCCTTTTGCGTTTTCATCTTGTTGTCCAAGTACTCTCTGCATTTGATGATTCTTGCCTTGCTTTCCTCTGAAAGTTCCAGCTTCATGCCCTTGCGAAGGATTTCATCTACTCTTTCGAGAGTAAGCAATCCGGGCGTTATTTGATGTGTTGCCATATCTTTATAGTGTTTTTATTGAATGTGCAAAGGTAATGTTTTTTCTAAAATAGCTCTTGTTGCGTTGTCTTTTGAGGCAGTTTTCCGAGATGGGTGTATGCGAGCGGCGTTGCCTCTCTTCCGCGGGAGGTTCTCATGAGAAAGCCTTCCTGAATGAGGAAAGGTTCATATACTTCTTCAATCGTACCCGCATCTTCGCCCACAGCCGTGGCTATGGTGCTTATTCCTACGGGGCCGCCCTTGAACTTGTCTATTATTGCACCGAGTATGCGGTTGTCCATCTCGTCCAAACCGTTCTTATCGACGTTCAAGGCTTCCAGACCCTCCTTTGCCACCTCGAGGGTTATCCTTCCGTCCGACAGGATTTGGGCAAAGTCTCTCACTCTCCTCAACAGAAGGTTGGCTATTCTCGGAGTGCCGCGACTGCGTCGGGCAATCTCCACGGCAGCGTCCTCGTCTATCGGCGTGGCAAGAATGGAACTCGAACGCTTTATTATTTTCGATAAAGTATCATGGTCATAGTATTGCAGACGGCAGGTGATGCCGAAACGGGAACGCAGAGGAGCAGTAAGCAAACCGCTGCGTGTCGTCGCACCTATGAGAGTGAAAGGATTGAGACCTATCTGCACGCTTCTCGCATTGGGACCGCTCTCTATCATTATATCGATTTTGTAATCCTCCATGGCGGAATACAGATATTCCTCCACGATAGGCGAGAGCCTGTGTATCTCGTCTATGAACAAAACATCATTAGGTTCGAGATTGGTGAGTATCCCTGCCAATTCCCCGGGCTTATCCAGCACCGGACCGGAGGTCATCTTGACGTTTACGCCCAATTCGTTGGCTATGATGTAGCTCAGGGTCGTCTTTCCCAAGCCCGGAGGCCCGTGAAGCAGGACATGATCCAATGCCTCTTCTCTTTCCTTAGCCGCCTGAACAAATATTTTGAGGTTTTTCTTTATCTGATTTTGTCCGGCAAAGCTGTCGAACGCCGAAGGACGCAAAGCCTTCTCGTAATCGCTCTCGCTCTTTGACAACCTATCCTTCGACGGATTCAAATTCTCGTTCATGCGTTTTTTTCTCCTGCTGTTGTTGCGTGTTGAACAAATTTTGCTATATTTGCCACTTGAAAAGACTTGCTTTTCGTTTGCAAAGGTAACAAAATACATGCGTTTGCAAACTTTGATACGAACAAATAATCTTAATTATGGACGCAATAGCAGTCGGAATCGATTTTTCCAAGACCTCGTTGGCAGCCATGAGGCTTGCCGGAGACATTGCCGCAAGAGCAAAGGCCGATTTATACATTATATGGGTCGAAACAGTGGAAGAAGACCTCGAAACGGCAGAAACGAAATTGCAAAACTTCACCAAGGAATTGCAACAAAAATTACCTGAGAACAAGGTTTCTTACCGTATCGTCAACGGACGTAAGGTTTATACCGCATTGAATGCAGCCGTAAAGGAATGCAAAGCCGATTTGTTGGTGATAGGAACGCACGGAAACAGCGGATACGATGAAAAATTCGCCGGAGCAAACGCTTACAAGACCATAACGATATCGTATGCTCCCGTTTTGACGGTCAGAGAGAACTTCAATTTCGACAAAGAGTTGGAAAGGCTCGTCATGCCCATCGACTCCACGAGAGACACACGCCAGAAGGTGCCTTGGACGATAGAGTTCTCCCGCATGTTCCCCCACACCACGATTCACGTATTGGGAATACACACCACAAAGAACAAGACCGTTCGCAGCGAAGTAGAGGGTTACGTCCGCAGCGTGGAGAAACTGTTGGAGAAAGAACAGGTGCCGTACGTCACCGACTTCGTAGATGCGGAGAACACCACGCTTTCCACCATAGAATACGCCGAGAAAATCAATGCAGACCTCATAGTGATAATGACAGAGCAGGAAAAAACGCTCCAAAACATATTCCTCGGACCGTACGCCCAACAGATGATAAACCAATCGCCCATACCGGTGCTTGCCGTCAGCGTAAGGCAAATCAATGGCGAGTCAAGATAAAAACGAAATGAAACATCTGCGACTTATAAGCTTGTCTGCCATAAGCCTTTTGCTGTCCTGCACCCTGCACTCACAGGTCAAAATCATTGCGGACGGAAGATTGCAAACCATACTCGAAAGACACATAGAGTATAACGAGATGTCCCATTCCATACAGGGCTATCGCGTCAAGGTGAGCAGCTTCACGGGCAACAACGCCAAGGCAAAAGCCTTCGAACTCAAAGAAGAAATCCAAAGCAAGTACTCCGGAATAAGAGCATACGTAACATTCGACGAGCCGAACTTCATAGTGAAAGCCGGAGACTTCCTTACACGTTTGGACGCCTACGCTTTGTACGAAGACCTAAGGAAACAGATCAACACAACGCAAATTATAAGGGATTGGATAAACAACCCCGTACTCTCGGAAGAAGACCTCCACACACCCGAATACTACGAGGAAGACCTCGAAAAGGATTTTTAATCACGAAAAAACAATAAAACAACAATGGACATAAAGACATACATAGAAGAAAACAAGGACAGATTTCTCGAAGAGCTGTTTTCGCTCATCAGAATACCATCAATCTCATCGATAGAAGCACACAAACCTGATATGTTGAAGTGTGCCGAGAGATGGAAAGAACTCATACTCGCGGCAGGAGCCGACAAGTGCGAAGTAATGCCCACAAAGGGTAACCCAGTCGTCTATGCAGAGAAGATAATCGACCGAAGCAAACCCACAATCCTCATTTACGGACACTACGACGTAATGCCCGTTGATCCCGTGGAGCTTTGGAACACCGAGCCTTTCGAACCCGTTGTCAAAGACGGTCATATCTGGGCAAGAGGAGCCGATGACGACAAAGGACAATCCTTCATGCACGCCAAGGCATTCGAATATCTCGTCAAGACAAGCACACTCCCTTGCAACGTGAAGTTCATGCTCGAAGGCGAAGAGGAAATCGGTTCGGTCAGTCTTTACGATTTTTGCAGCGAACACAAGGAAATGTTGAAGAGCGACATAATCCTCGTATCCGACACCTCCATGTTGGCAGCCGACACCCCGTCCATAACCACCGGATTGAGAGGATTGGGCTACGTCGAAGTGAAAGTAACCGGAGCGAACCGCGACTTACATTCCGGATTGTACGGAGGAGCGGTCGCAAACCCGATAAACGTACTTTGCCAAATGATTTCCCGCCTTACGGACGAGAACAACCACATCACAGTACCCGGATTTTATGACAAAGTCCTCGTCGTATCCGACGAAGAAAGAGCCTTGATGAACCAAGCACCTTTCAACGAGGAAGAATACAAGAAAAGCCTCGACATAGACGCCCTTCACGGCGAAAAAGGCTACACCACATTGGAACGCACCGGCATAAGACCGAGCCTCGACTGCTGCGGAATATGGGGAGGTTACACAGGAGAGGGAGCGAAAACCGTCATACCATCGGAAGCCCACGCAAAAATATCCTTCCGTCTCGTTCCCGACCAGGACTTCGAGGAAATCACCGAACAATTCGCCGCATACTTCAAAAGCCTCGCACCATCATCCGTAAGAGTCGAAGTAACCCCTTTGCACGGAGGCTACGCATACGTATGCCCGATAGACATGCCCGCATACCAAGCCGCAGAAGCCGCCTACAAGCAAACATACGGCAAGCGACCTATCCCTACACGCAGCGGCGGAAGCATTCCGATAGTCGCAGGTTTCGAGAGAATACTCGGCACCAAGTCCATACTCATGGGCTTCGGTCTCGGCTCCGATGCAATCCACTCTCCGAACGAGAACTATCCTTTGGAACAATTCTTCAAAGGCATAGAAACCATACCATTCTTCTATAAAGAATTTGCAGAACGCCTATCCAAATAAACCGAATAGGAAATCAATTGACACACAAGCCGCAAGAGTTCCACCCGCGAACCCTTGCGGCTTTTCTTTCTCCGAATCGCAATCCACCTTTGCAACAACCGCAAACCCCGAAAGGCGAAACCCCGCAAACAATTCCACCTTCCCCGTTTCGGAATAAAGAGCGAAATTCGCTGTGATTGCAACCTCCGTATGCGAGACATTGTCGAACCGAAGCAAATCCGCGAGAAAACAATATCAGCCCCCGAATGAAAAGACCGAAACAGAGACTTCTTCGTAACCGATTCCGAATTCATGAACGATGACGGGCTGTTCACCGTTTTGAGACGCATGCCCGACAATGGCGGAGAACCCTCCATTGCAAAAGACCGGGCTTTACGCCCTACTGAAATGGCAAATAAATAACAGATTGACGTAACAAACAATCGTTGTTTTGTGTTACACAAATATAATCTAAGTTGCTTTTCAATCTTTTGTACGATGGAAAAATTCGATAAGCAGAAAATGCTTGAAGTAGTGCTTTTTGTTCTCAACGAAACAAAAGGCACGGATTGCTATCATTTATTCAAAATACTCTATTTCGCAGATAGGGAACATCTATCGAAATGGGGAAGACGTATAATAAGAGATGATTTCTACGCTCTTAAATACGGTTCAGTACCTTCTCTTTTATATGATTCGATAAAGCAATTACACAAGCCTGAGAACGATTTCGGTATCATATTTTCCGAAGTCGTGGATTTCGCAGAGGAAGACGCTTCTTCCATGTTGGTGGCAAAAAGAAATGCCGATACCGATTATCTTTCCGAAGCCGAGAAGGAGAGTTTGCTTTCTTCGATTAAAACATATCAAAGTAAGACATTCAGCGAGTTGAAAACTCTTTCGCATGGCATTGCATGGCAAAAAGCGTGTAGAACTGCTAAAAAAATCATCTCGACCGATGATATGGCGGAGGAAGCCGGTGCAAATGCCGATATGTTGGCATACATCAAAGAACGTTCACTGCTTTCTGCTTCTTTGTCGTGATGAATATTTTGGATTCTTTGCCGAAAGATGAGTTCGGTAGGTTATGCAGCGATGTTATAAAGCGGGGAGAGGTTTACCTTATTTGTTTGGATAGGAGCAATGGCATCATTCCGCCTGACGGAAACGAAACAAGAAACAAATTTTTTGTCGTTTTGGGTTACGATGCAGATATGTATATGGCGGAGTTGTCATAAACTCTCGCATAAATCGGAATTTGCGACAATCCATCAAAGATTATCACTACAAAATCAGCCGTGAAAGATATACTTTTCTGCGATACGATTCTTTCATCGATTGTTCCTCTCTCATAATTGCCAAACAACATAAACTTATTGCTGCCAAATGTGTGGGGACATTGCATTCCGATGATTTGGATAACGTAATCGGAGCAGAGAGGGAAAGCCCCGATACTTCTCCCATGGATTTGAAGCGATTCGGATTGAACTAAAAATAGTTCATTCTTTTCTTCCTCGGCAGATAGTCCAGCGTTATGTCGTACTAAAAGGGCAAATAAAATTAACGAAGCGGTGTTTCGGTTGATTATTTTCCTATCTTTGCAGGCGAAATAAAAAATCGATGGGAATGAAAAGAGTTTTGGTGACGGGTGGAGCGGGCTTTCTCGGAAGTCATCTCTGCAAACGTTTGCTTGCCGAGGGCAATGAGGTTATTTGTCTGGATAATTATTTCACGGGGTCGAAGCGTAATATTCTGCCTTTGATGAACGAGCCGTATTTCGAGCCGGTCAGAGCCGATGTGTGTACGCCTTATTTTGCGGAGGTGGACGAAATCTACAATCTTGCCTGCCCTGCGTCCCCTGTTCATTATCAATATAACGCCATAAAGACGGTCAAGACCTCCGTAATGGGGGCTTTGAACATGCTCGGCTTGGCAAAGCGTTTGAATGTAAAGATTCTGCAGGCTTCCACCTCGGAGGTGTACGGCGACCCGGTCGTTCACCCGCAGCCGGAGAGTTATTGGGGCAATGTGAACTGCATAGGGGAGCGTTCATGCTACGATGAGGGCAAGCGATGTGCCGAAACCCTCTTCGTGAGCTACCATAAGCAGAACGGCGTCAAGACGAAGATTGCGAGAATATTCAACACCTACGGCCCCAATATGCACCCTTGCGACGGCAGGGTGGTGAGCAACTTCATCGTGCAGGCACTCCGCAACAAGGATATAACCGTTGCGGGCGATGGTTCGCAGACACGGAGTTTCCAATATGTGGACGACCTTATCGAGGGCTTCCTCCGCCTGATGGCAACGGAAGATGAGTTCATAGGTCCCGTGAATATAGGCAACCCGGGCGAATTCACGATTTTGCAACTTGCCGAGAAGATAATCGAGCTGACCGGTTCACGCAGCAAAATCGTCTATATACCTCTGCCGAGCGACGACCCCATGCAACGTAAGCCGGATATATCCTTGGCACAAGAGAAATTGGGTTGGCAGCCCAAGATAGGATTGGACGAGGGTTTGCGAAAGACGATAGCTTATTTCGATGACCTTCTTTCAAGCGGCGATTCGGAAAAATAATATGCCGAAAAAATTTTTTGAAACGTCGCTTCAATCACGTCGGAACGGCGTTTCTGAAAAAGTGAAACACCGAGGCAGGTAACAGTGTCATAAAGAATGGAGGGACAAGGTTTGTTCGCAGGACTTGAACCCGTGAAATGAAGAAATAAACAAGTGAAAAAATAAATCGATAAACAGTTATACCATGAGAAAAGTATTATTTGTTTCAGCCTTGATGCTGAGTGCGGTTTTGTCTTTCGGACAAACAACGACGCTTGTGTTCAAACCGAATGCAACGGTGGGAAAAGATGCCCCGATAATGAAATTTGACAATGATTGTATTGCAACTCCTGACACCATAACGACCGCATACGTGAATTATGGTGAGGAAGAAACCTTATGGATGAAGGATTGGACGTGGAATGCAGTCGGTTGCAGTGGCGGGACATTCCGTTCGCTTTTGTGTTTTACCGAGTTGAGTACGATACCTTCTAATGCTGTCATAGTGAGTGCGACATTGCGTTTGTACGGAGTAACCTCCGACAGGAATACTTCCTACCCGGGTGCCCCTGCAAGCTATTATGAAAATACCGTAGTGGTGCAACAAATTACCTCTCCTTGGAACGAGAACACCGTTACTTGGAACACGCAACCCTCTACCACCACGGCAAACCAATTCATCATACCTCAATCGACCTCGGAGTATAATTGGAATTACACGAACAGCAGTCCCGAACTTGTGGCAATGGTTCAGAATATGGTGTCCGGCAATAATTACGGATTTATGCTTCGTTTGCAAACCGAGCAACACTACCGCAATATGGTCTTTGCTTCCAGCGACCACCCCGATGCGTCCCTGCACCCCGAGTTGGAGGTAACTTACAGGGTTTGCAATGCACATTTCTCTTATTGTGTTGCCAATACAGGTGATAAAAAGTTGAAATACACTTTCCATTCCTTGGAGCAAGGAGGACAACATACATGGAAATTGGGATTGAGCCAAATTTCCACAAGACCGGATTTCGAATATTCTTTTTCAAGAATGCTGTTCAACAAAAGGCTTTGCCACAGGGTAATCAAGGATTCGGACACTTGTGAATATTGCATGGATTTGTGCCTGCCCGATTATTCGGAGGTAGCCGCCTTTGAAGGTGAAGAAGAGTTAAGCAAGGAGACTCCAAAAGCAAACATTGAGCATGGAAAGATACTTTTGGGAGATGAAATCGGGGAAGAGGTCGATAATACAGCGGTAAAGATAGTTCCGAATCCGTCGAAGGGTCGATGGTCGATATTTTTCACAGCTGTTGAAAATGATGTTGCCACCATCGAATTGTATGATGGCGGAGGAAATCTTGTTCTTTCAAAAGAGATTGAGATTAGAGAGGGTGAAAATTCTTTTAACATGGATTGCAATCGATGCAGAAGCGGCATTTATACCGTTTTTGTAAAAGGAGGCAATATCGATGTCGTACAAAAAGTGAATATAATAAGTGAATAGAAGCATGAAACCGAATTTTGCTGTACGGATATACCGGCGTATTATGTATCCTCACCTTAAAGGTGAATTTTTGCAACAAATTCATTGTGAGAAACCGCATGTTTTGGACGTAGGCTGTGGAAACAATTCACCGTCGCATGTGAAGTCTATGCTTCCATCTTGTGTTTACACCGGTATCGATGTCTCCGATTACAATCAAACGAAACCGAATCTTGCCGATAAATATATTTTGGTGTCCCCAAGTGAGTTTTCGGATGCGATTGAAAAGATGTCGAATAGTTTCGATGCTGTAATGTCTTCTCATAACTTGGAACATTGCAATCGGAGAGAAGAGACATTGCTCGCAATGATTAAAGCATTAAAGCAGGGTGGCTGGCTTTATTTGTCCTTTCCCTCGGAAAAGACCGTAAATTTCCCTTCAAGGAAAGGAACTCTGAATTATTATGATGACAAAACCCATAAAGATACTCCTCCGAACTACAATAAACCCTTGAAACTGTTGAAGGATAACGGCATGTCGGTGGTGTATTCCGTTGCCCGGCACAGACCGTTGATTCCGAGAATACTCGGTTTCTTGACGGAACCGTTTTCCAAAGCAAAAGACAAGACTTATTATCGAACTTGGTGCTATTACGGCTTTCAAACCGTGATTTGGGCAAAAAAGACAGCATGATGAAAGAAGTTTTACTGCGTTGTTTGCTTTTTTATTACGATGTGGAGCATCGGATTTTGAAGTTTGTAAAACCGAAAGAGAAAGGCGGTACTCTGGTTATCAGAACCGACAATATAGGAGACTTTGTTCTTTGGCTCAATTCGGCAGGAGTATTGCGAGAACGAATTTCCGGAAAAATCACTCTGCTTTGTTCACCGGCTGTTGCTACTATTGCAGAGAAGACTTCGTTCTTTGACGAAATAATAACGATGTCGGATAAGAAAATCGTGGTCGATCCGCTGTATCGTTTTTCGCTTATGCGTAGTCTGAGGCGAAAGCATTATGACAGAGTGCTGAATCCTGTTTATTCAAGGGACTATTTCGTGAATGATTCCATTGTGAGAAATGTTTGTGCAAGCGAAAAGGTGGGCTTCGGTGAGAATTATCATAATACGGAAATGAAAATGGTTCGTTGTGTTCCCGATGAAGCGTACCGCAAGAGGCTTCTTGATGCTTTGCTGCAAAGAGCCGATGGCTTTTATACTCGTATCATAGAGGCGGAAGAGGGCGTGAAAATGGAATTGAAACGTAATGCGGAATTCGTTTCCAAACTTTTCGGAACGAAAGTTGCAGCCGCATTGCCGGAACTTTGTTTCGATGTTCCTCGATTCGACAAGGCAAAGGATTTTATAGTGTTTTTTATCGGTGCGAGCCAAGTCAAAAAAACTTTCGGGGGGGGTAATTTCGCGTACGTGATAGAAAGATTATCATCTTTTGTCGTTTTGTGTGGTGGAAAAGAAGATATGGAAACAGCAAGCGAAATAATGAGAACGGTTTCCAAGCCGGATAGGGTTATGAATTTGGTCGGCAGGACAAGTTTGACGGATTTGTGTGCTGTGATACGGGAGGCACGTCTTGTTGTCAGCAATGACACTGTGGCAGCACACTTTGCTGCAATGATGAGAGCAAAATGCATCGTGATTTGTCCGGGAATTTTTCCGGGGCGTTTCCATCCTTACGACACAGATGACGAGGAGGAAGAGATGAAGGCTTATTTCCCGAGAGCGGTCAACTATCCGATGGATTGTTACGGTTGTGGCGGTATGTGCAAATACACAAACAGCAGAACGGAACGTTGGCCCTGCATAGCGAAAATAAGTCCGGATATGGTGATAAAGGAAATAAGGAATGTTTTGAATAACAATGAACGAAAGTAATAAGGGAAAGGCTGTTGTGTCTGTGATAACGGTGTGTTACAATGCGGCGGCGGATTTGGAGAAGACGATGAAAAGCGTACGGGAACAGACGTACGGGGCTGTGGAGTATGTGATTGTGGATGGCGGTTCAAGCGATGGCACAAGGGAGTTGATTGAAAGAAACGGCGATATTGTCTCTCGTTGGGTCAGCGAGAGGGACGAGGGCTTGTATTTCGCCATGAACAAGGGTTTGGACATGGCAGGAGGGGAGTACGTCTTGTTCATGAATGCGGGGGATTTGTTCTACGAGGCGGAGACATTGGAGAAGATGATGGCTTCTGCCGATGAGTTGCAGGATATTTACTATGGGGATACGATGATTCTGTCTCCCGAGGGTGTCCCTTTGGGCAGGAGGCGTTTGTCTTTGCCGAAGAAGTTGACAAGGCGGAGCTTTCATTGGGGCATGACGGTATGTCATCAATCCTTTTTGGTGAGACGTGAACTTTGTTCGCACTATGATACCTCCTACTCCATCACGGCGGATTATGATTGGGTGCTTTCGGCAATAGAAAGGGCGGAGGAGAAGAAAATAAAGAACACGGGCTTGTTCGTAAGCTGCTTTTCGCAGGGCGGAATCAGCAGCAAGCATGTATGGGAGGCTAATTGCCAAAGGTTTAAGATAATGAGGAAGCATTACGGTCTGCCTGTTACGATTTGGTTCAACTGTCTTATGGTTTTCAGATTGGCTTATACCTACTGTAAATTCGGACGTATGTAGGTTCTGTGTTCGGAGAATTGTTTGTAAATTTGCAGGCGTTAACCAAAAGGTGGATATAATGAAGTTACTTGAAGGAAAGGTGGCTCTTATCACGGGAGCCTCAAGAGGAATAGGCAAAGCGATAGCTTTGGAATTTGCAAAACATGGTTGCAATATAGCGTTCAGCGATATAAAGAGGGACGAAAACATGGAGGCATGCGAGAAGGAGTTGAGGGAAATGGGCGTAAAGGCTGAGGGTTTCGTTTCCAATGCTGCTTCGTTTGAAGACAGTGCCGCTTTGGTCGAGAATGTGGCAAAGCAGTTCGGCAGAATAGATATTTTGGTGAACAATGCCGGCATCACGAGAGACAATCTGTTGATGAGAATGAGCGAAAGCGATTGGGATTTGGTCATGAACGTGAACTTGAAGAGCGTTTTCAATCTCACTCACGCTTGTCAGAAAATCATGCTTAAACAAAGATGCGGCTCCATCATAAATATGAGCAGCGTTGTCGGCGTAAGCGGAAATGCGGGTCAGGCGAACTATTCCGCCTCCAAGGCAGGCATCATAGGCTTCACCAAGAGCGTGGCGAAGGAATTAGGTTCGCGTAACATACGTTGCAACGCCATCGCACCGGGATTTATCATCACCGACATGACTGCCAAATTGAGCGATGAGGTAAGGAAGAATTGGGAGCAACAAATCCCTTTGAGAAGAGGCGGAAAGCCCGAAGAGGTGGCAAAGGCTTGCGTTTTCCTTGCATCGGATTTGAGTTCTTACGTAAGCGGACAGGTGTTGCACGTTTGCGGAGCGATGAACTGTTAGAGCGTAATCAAGTTAAAATAATACATAACATACAATGAAAAAATTCGATCCTGCAACAGCCATCAGTGCTGTGCAACAAATCTCCCCTGAAAGAGGAGTCAATCCGAACATAAATGATTCGGCTACATTTACATTCCCATACGGTCAAACGATGACGGACACCTTCCACGGCGAAACGGAGGGTTACTACTTGTATTCCCGTCATTGGAATCCGTCAAACTTCGCATTGTGCCAAGCTCTTGCCGCAATGGAAGGAACGGAAGCCGCTTGGGTTACCGGCTCCGGCATGGCTGCCATAACATGTGCCTTGATGCACTTCTTGAAAGCAGGCGACCACTGCGTTGCTTCGCAAACAGTATATGGCGGAACGTTCGCATTCTTGAAGAACTACATCGTCAAGTACGGCGTGGAGGTAACTTTCGTGGACACGACCAACCTTGAAGAAGTTAAAGCGGCAATGCGTCCGAATACAAAGGTTGTTTACACCGAGTGCATGTCCAATCCGTTGTTGAGAATTGCCAATATACCCGAATTGAAGAAGATAGCACAAAGCACAGGTGCGAAACTATTGGTGGACAACACCTTTTCACCAATGATATTCTCCCCATACAAATTGGGAGCAGACGTTGTTATTTACTCTATGACGAAGTTTGTAAACGGTAAAAACGACTGCGTAGCCGGAGCAATCTGTGCTTCGCAAGAGGTAATCAACGCAATGATTGACGTAAACGACGGAACAGCCATGTTGTTGGGTCCCGTATTGGATTCTTTCCGTTCCACATCGATATTGAAGAACCTTTACACGCTTCATATCCGTATGCAACAACACTCCAAGAACGCTGCATACCTTTCAAAACGTTTCAATGAAATAGGCATAAAGGCAAACTATCCGGGCAATGAGGATCACATCGACCACAAATTGATGACCGAATTGATGAATGACGGCTTCGGATACGGCGGAATGATAGCAATAGACCTCGGAACGGCAGAAAGAGCGAACAAATTCATGGAAGCGATGCAGGCTAAGGGTGTAGGCTACTTGGCAGTCTCATTGGGCTACTTCCGTACTTTGTTCTCATGCTCCGGCAAGTCCACTTCATCGGAAGTTCCGGAGGAAATCCAAAAGAAGATGGGCATGAGCGAAGGATTGGTTCGTTACTCCGTAGGTTTGGACAACGATATGGAACACACATTCCGGTTGATTGTCGATGCGTTGAAAGAAATCAAATTCATCTAATCTTTCATTCGGCAAACCGAAACGAAGAAAATTTTGTTCATAATAAATTGTGGGAGGAACTTGCAGCGATGCCGGTTCCTCCTTTTGTTTTCGTCGGGAACGAATACCTCGCTTTGCTGCTTGTCGAAAAGCATCTGCAAAACCTGATCCTCATTTCCCTTGCGATAAACGCCGAAAGAATTTTCCCGAACGGCGATTTTTCCACTGCAAAAGCCGTTCCGACCTCACTCGAACGAAGTAAGGTCACTCCGTCTTGCGATAAGGAAACTTCCTCGGCTTATGAAGCTGCCTGCCAAAGGAAGCCCTGTGAAGCGTATTGCTTTATCGTGTAATTCAAGTATTGCTCCAAGTCTTTGGTGTTGAAGGTATAGTATCCTCCGCTTTTGTATTTCTTCAAGGCTTTGACGTATTGCAGGAAGTCATCGCTTTTCAGTATCGAGCAAATGTCTTCGTATGGGACTTTTGTAAGGATATACAGTCCCGAATATACGCCGCAACCTCTCTCGACGGGGTGTATTTTGAGGCTTTCCTTGTCTTTGATTATGGTGTTTATGCTTATCTTGTCGTCGAATACGTCTTTCAATGCCTGCGTTCTGCCGTAGAGATACCACGAAGGGTTGTCCTCCTCGCTTTTGCCTTTCAACAATTCGCTCTTGTGAGCATTCAGGTATTCGCTTACGGCTTTGTCGGCGAAGAGTTCGGCTTTCGGCAACGGTTTTCCGACTTCGTCGTACGGATAAAAGGCTTTTTGCCATTTGCCGGTGGAGGCTTTGATGATGTCGATTGTATATCGGTCAAACGGAACATTGCCGATGAATACCCCGTCCGCCAAGGTGGCAAAGCCGTTCTTAACCACGGCATATCGTTCTTTGTTTTCGGCTTGTTTGATTGCTTTCAACTTCCGCAGGGATTGCGTATCGGACAGGTAGAATGCGTTTTCTATGTGGCAATCCCTCAAACAGATGGTTTCGATTTTCTTCACGGTTTTTGTTTCCGCCTCGAAACGGTAGTAATCGAAGTATTCGCTTGCGTGCTTTTGGTCGAAGAGGGAAATCGATGAGTAGGTGTTTATTTTGTCAAAGACTTGGAAGTGTTCAAAGTCCGTTATGCTTGCAAGGTTGCGTTGCTTCAATATATAGGAACGCAAGTTCCCGCCTGCCAAGGAGTTCAACCACGAACTCGGAGTGATGTAGCACAGCCTGCCATCGGGTTTGAGCATTTGGAACGACTTCTCGAAGAAAGCGAGGTACAAGTCCGTCATGCCCGAAAGGGTGAAGGTGAGTTTCTTCACGCCCTCATATCTTTCCGAAAGGTTGTGTACTCTCACGTAGGGCGGATTTCCGACAACGTAATCCATGGAAGCATCGAATGTCTCGCATTCGAGAGCGTCCGCATTAGGAATGTCCCAATGCACATTAGCGATGCCGAATGCTTCGGCAGTCTTCGATAGTTCGGACAGGCAGTTCGCATGGCTTTCTTTGTTTACCTCGATGCCGTGAACGTATGTTTCCAGCTCTCTTTTCAGCCTGTCTTTATCCTTGCTCGTTTGCAAGAATGCCGTACAATAGCGTCTGACGATTTCGCAAAGGAATGCTCCCTCGCCGCAACTGTTTTCCATTATATGTTTTTGCAGTATCCTTGCTGGAAAATCATAACCGCAAATATCCAACATAAGGTTCACCGTTGCGGGAGGGGTGAACACTTGTCCGTCTTGTTTGATTGCTTTTGCGGATTGCATTTACGCAGGCTTAAATCTCGAATTCAAAGGGCAGGAGGGCTGATACGGAAGAGAATTTCGCATATCCGCCGCCTTTCAATCCCACGATTACGGAGAGTTCGCAGCCGTAGCGTTTCTCCGTCTCGCTCATCACCTGACGGCATGCCCCGCAGGGATAGGCGGATGCGGCTTCGCCTTGTTCGTTTCTTGCAACCACCGCAAGGGTTTGCGGTTCGGAGGACTGCATTCCGCAGGCGAACAGTGCCGTTCGTTCGGCACACAGACCGGAAGGGTAGGCGGCGTTCTCCTGATTGGCTCCCTGTATTATCGTTCCGTCCTTCGTGCGTATTGCTGCACCGACCTTGAAGCGTGAATAGGGCGAATAGGACTTCATTCTCGCCGCTTCGGCTGCCGAAACGAGTTCCCTGTCGCTTTCCGGCAGCTCGTCTTCGTTTTCAAACAGCGTATAATCCGTTGTGAGGCACTCTTTCTTCATGTCGAAGGGCTTAGTCTATGATGAAAGTATAGGTAAGGGCGGCGTTGAAGCTGTATTGGTTCTCCAATCTCCATGCTTCGAAGCAGTAAGGCATGCTCAACTCGAAGCCGAAAGCGTGTTTGTGGTTCGTGCTTATCAGAATGCCGACCTTGGGTGCGAAAGCAAAACGCCAACCGCTCTGTCCCTCGAAATCCCTCAGGTAATACTCCTCCGTGCTTGCCTCGGTGCTGAGGCTGTAATCGTATTTTCCCCATACCGTTCCCACGGCTATGCCGACAAAGGGCTTGAAGACTTCGTTGTAAAAGTAATAGTTCGCCGTCAGAAACACAGGCACCTGATGTGCTGCCCAATTATATTTCGTTTGAAGATAGTTTCGTTTGAACGATTGAGGTACGCAGTAGTTGTAAGCAAGCTCCAAGCCGAAACCGAGCCTCGTTTCCTCCATCTGTATCTCGAAAGCCAATCCGCCTCCGTAAAGATAGGTGTAGTTTTTGTTGAAATTGCCCTGAGCCATTCCCCCTGCGGCTTTTACACTCAGGAATATATCGTACGGCTCCCCGCTTGCGAAACGATGCCTTTGCTGAGCGAATGTTCCGCAAGCAAGAATTGTTGCCATGATAAAAAGAACTTGTTTCTTCATCTCTCTTTACGTTTTTCCGTTTCCTATTTTTTGCTCCAAGAATCTTTGAGCGTGCAGGCTCTGTTGAAGACCAAATGCTCCACAGTGCTGTCGTAATCCACGGAGAAGTAACCGAGACGCTCGAATTGGTACTTATCCAAGGAGTGTGCCGAGGAAAGGAATGTTTCTGTCTTGCAGTCGTTCAACACTTTCAATGAATCGGGGTTCAGGTTCTCCAAGAAGCTGTGTCCTTCCTCCACTTTGTCGGGGCTTTCGCTTCGGAACAATCTGTCGAACAGCCTTACCTCCGCATTGCAATGCTTGTTCGCATCGACCCAATGAATGGTTCCTTTGATTTTTCTGCCGTCCGACGGGTTGCCTCCGCGGGAATTCTCGTCGTAGGTGCAGTGTACGGCTGTTATTTCGCCGTTTTCGTCCTTATCCACACCGGTGCAACGCACTATGTAGGCGTATCGCAACCTTACTTCCTGTCCGGGGGTCATACGGAAGTACTTCTTGGGAGGGTTTTCCATGAAATCGTCCCTCTCGATGTACAATTCCTTGGAGAAACTTACCTCTCTCGTACCTGCCGATTCGTCTTCCGGATTGTTGATTGCCTGCAATGTCTCGCTTTTTCCTTCGGGATAGTTATCTATAATCAGTTTTACGGGATTTAGAACGACCATTACCCTCTGTGCCTTTTTGTTCAAGTCGTCTCTCAGGGCGTTCTCCAATCTCGTATAGTCGATTATGTTGTCTCTCTTTGCAACTCCTATGTCCTCGCAGAAGTTTCGTATGCTTTCGGGGGTGTATCCTCTTCGCCTCAAACCGCAAATGGTCGGCATGCGGGGGTCGTCCCAACCGTTTACATGGTTTTCCTTCACCAACTGCAAGAGTTTACGCTTGCTCATCACCGTATAATTGAGGTTGAGCCTTGCAAACTCGTATTGATGCGAAGGAAAGATGCCGAGTTGTGCTATGAACCAATCGTAGAGCGGGCGGTGAATATCGAATTCCAAGGTGCAAATCGAGTGCGTTATCTTTTCTATGGAGTCGCTTTCGCCATGGGCGTAGTCATACATCGGATAGATTGCCCATTTGTCGCCCGTGCGGTGGTGCGAGGTATGAAGAATACGGTACATTATCGGATCCCTCATGTGCATGTTCGGATGAGCCATGTCGATTTTCGCTCTCAATGTCTTGCTTCCGTCGGGGAATTCTCCGTTTCGCATTCTCTCGAAAAGATTAAGGTTTTCCTCTACGCTGCGGTCTCTGTACGGGCTGTTCTTTCCCGGAGTCTGCACAGTGCCTCGGTTCTCCCGCATTTCTTCCAAACTCTGGTCATCGACGTATGCGAGACCTTTCTTTATCAAATCGCATGCCCATTGATACAGTTGCTCGAAGTAATCCGACGCATAATGCTCCTCAGCCCATTGAAAGCCGAGCCATTTGATGTCTTCCTTTATGGAATCCACGTATTCGGTGTCCTCCTTCACGGGATTGGTATCGTCGAATCTCAAATTGGTCTTTCCGCCATACTTCTTGGCAATACCGAAGTTCAAACAAATGCTTTTGGCATGCCCTATATGCAGGTAGCCGTTCGGTTCGGGCGGGAAACGGGTTGTTATACTCTTGTGCTTGCCGCTTTTCAAGTCTCCGGCAACTATTTCCTCGATAAAATTAAGCGTCTCACGCTCTGTATTTTCCATCTTCTCTTCCATGTTCTCAGATACTGTCGGTTGGTAAATAATCCTGCAAAAGTACGAAATTCATGGCGTATTTACTTACTTTTGCAGCAAAAAAACGAGACGATATGTTGTTGGTCGGCGAATGTATAGTGAGTGATGATATTGCGAAGGCAAGGTTTTGCTGCGATTTGAGCAGGTGCAAGGGTTGTTGCTGTGTGGAGGGCGATGCGGGTGCACCGCTTTTGAAAGAGGAGATAGAGATTTTGCGGAAACGCCTGCCCGAGATAAAACCCTATATGGAGGAAAAGGCTGCCGAAATGGCGGAAGAGACATTCTGGGAAAGGGACATGGACGGCGATTTATGCACGAGGACGATAGAGGGACGGGAATGCGTGTTCGTCAAATACGAGAACGGCACGGCTCTCTGTGCGATAGAGCAGGCGTACAGGCAGGGGAAAACCGACTTTCCCAAACCCGTTTCATGTCATCTTTATCCCATAAGGGTGAAGGACTATGGAGAGTTTCAAGCTCTCAATTACCATCGTTGGGATATTTGCAAACCTGCCGTGGAGAACCCGAATGCCGAACCGCTTTACCGATTGTTGAAAGAACCTTTGATACGTCGTTTCTCCCGAGAGTGGTACGATGAATTGCTTTCGGTGATTGAAGAAAATCGAGACGCCGTTTCGCAAAAATAAAATGACGGAAAAATTTCGCGAGACCCCGTTTCGTACATTTCGGAACGGGGTCTCGTTTTTGTCTTGTTGCAAGAGTTCGATTTCGTGGGAAAGGGCAGGAGAGGGGCTTATTGCAGGAATGAGGGCAGGTCGCAGATGGGTTCTTCGTATTCCCGTGCCATTGCGTAGATGCGGTCGATTTGTTGCAGCGTGCTTTCTATCTCGTTTTGGTAAATGTCGGGTTTCTGCAACATTCTCTCCAAAGACCGGAAAGTGATTTGAAGATACGGGTTTATGATGGTGAAGTATTTGTCGGCAAGGGGTATGCGTATCTGTTCCGAATTGATTTCCTCGGCTTGTTCGATGAGGCGTAACCACTGATTGACGAGAGTGAAGATTTCTATCCTTTCTTGGGATTGTTGTCTCTCGTTCAAGGAGAAGTAATGATTGCATCGCTTCTCGAATTCTCCGACGGCGTATTGTATATGTGCTTCCGCCTTGTCGTTTTCGCCTGAAAGGGAGTATATCATGGCTATGTCCGCCCATGCGAGAGGGTAGTAGTGTTTGTCGGTCGGGAAGTTGTTTTCCAAAGTGTTGCAAACGAAGAGTGCTTTCTCCTTTTTGCCGGTCTGGAAGAGTTTGTAGGCGAGGCTTATGGAGGCTTGGAAATATTGGCTGACCATGTCCCGTTCGATTTCGTTGTAATAAACGCCGTTCTTCTTGAAGTTCCTCCAACGGAAAGCGTGTGCGAAGTTGGCGTACATCTTATCCTCGTCTATCACTCCGGCTTTCTGCTCCATTATTTCTTTCTTTTCCTTTTTCCTGCCGCTCAAACGATAGGCGAAGCCTTCCAAACGCATGTAGTCCTCCAAGCCGAAGAAATCATCTACGGAGTAAGAGGAGAAGTAAAGGGGACGGCTGTCGATGTTGGCGGCGATTATGTCCAAGGCGGCAAGGCTCGAACGCGAGAGATCGAGCCTGTCGTACTTCCAAGCGATGGTATCCGAACCCTTGACGAGGAAGAAACGGTTTGTGTTCAAGTGATGAACCCTCATTCCGTAGAACATCTCGCTTTGTTCGGCAAGTGTGAGGTTTTTTACGGCTCGGGACAATTCCAAGGTGTCGAAAGAGGGGTATATCTGTGCGTAAAGGAAGTTGCCTTTGTAGGATTCGACGGGTATGTTGGTCTTTATCGGAGCGGAAGTGTACTCGCGTCGGGCGAGTTGTGCGATTTGTTCGTCGGAATTGAGCAGTTGGAGGTTTATCACCCTCACATCGCGACGCACTCCGCAGACATTCTGAGCCCACAAAAGGGGAAAGGTGTCGTTGTCGCCGTTTGTGAACAGTATGGCATTCTTTTCGCAGGAGTTCAACATGCTTATGGCGAAATTGCTTGCCGTGTATTGTCCGTGATGGTTGTGATCGTCGAAGTTCTGCCAGAGCATAAGCAGGGGAACCGCCAAAAATGCGGGTGCGACATAGCGGGGGTAACGCAGCCTGACCATGTTGACGATAATCTGACTTATTCCCAATATGCCGACAGCCAACCATATACTCATGCTTACGAAGGAGAGCAGAAAGACATAGTCTCTTTCCCTCGGCTGGTAGGCGGATTGGTTTAGGAAAAGGATAAGGGCAAAGGAGTTATAGAAGAAAAGAGTGGCGTTGACGGTGAAATGCTTGGGGTCTTTCGCCACCTGATAGAACGAACCGAAGAGGCAGAGAATCAAAGGTATCGCCCAATAGATGTTCCGCCCCTTTGCGGCTTGGGGATTGAGTTCTTCGGTGCTTACATTCAAAAAGCCGTCCACGGGTTCGATGCCTGTCGCCCACTGTGAGTTTTTGTAGTCTCCGTAACCTTGCACATCGTTGGTTCTTCCGCAGAAGTTCCACAGCAGATAGCGGAAATACATGTAGTTCATCTGGTAAGTGAAGAAGAATTGCAGGTTCTGGGCGAAGGAAGGCTTCTCTCTCTCTTCTCCGTTCACCATTACGGTGTTCTTCGGTCTGCCTGTCCATTCGATATATGCGTTTTCGGTTGCTTCGCTTTCGTAGTTCCACATTCTGGGAAACACTGTCTGCAACTGCTTTGCAAAGACGGGTTTCAGTCCTGCGTCTGTCGCCTCGAACCTTTCGGGAGGCAGGGCGGTGTAGTACTGTCCGTACAAAAGGGGTGCCTTGGTGTAGTTCTCCCTGTTTACATACCGCATGAGAGAGGTGCAGTCCGAGGGGTTGTAATTGTTCATCGGAGGATTGGCGGAGCTTCTTATGGGAACGATGGCGTAAGTGCTTAGTCCGATTAAGAAGAAGAAAATGCCGAGAAGGGTGAATTCGAGTTTTGGGCAGCCTTTCCTACGGGCAAAAAAAAGTCCCGCAGCGGTCAGGAGGACATAAATCACGACGGCAGCCACGCCTGCCGCTGCCAACAGCTTCAACAGTGCCGGCAGAACGAAGAACACAAGCCCTGCCACTACGCCTCCGCCCAAGAGAATGTGAACGAACAAGCCCAAGTAGCCTGTTTTCCTGCGGTGAAAGTAAATCACGACAACGGCTGCGGGCAGAACGAGCAGGGAAAGCTGGTGTACGCATAGTGCCAAGCCGAGAATGAAGATTGCCAAAAGGAGATAGGAACTCTTGGAGGTGTCGTCCCATTTCAAGGTAAGCCAGAAGACCATGAGGGACAGCAACATCGAAAGGGCATACACCTCTGCCTCCGTTGCGGAAAACCATATACTGTCGGCAAAGGCGAAACACAATGCTCCGATGACGGAAGCTATGATGTTGCCCGGCTGCATTGCCGAGAAGCGGTTGAGCATTCGCACGAGTATCCAGAACAGGAACATTACGCTCAGCCCCATGGACAATGGGGAAATGAAACTTATGCAACGCGTAACGTAAATCGGATTGTCGAAACCGAAGAGCGAGGCAAGCAAAGCACCGATCAACTGATACAAAGGAGCTCCGGGAGGGTGGCCGATTTGCAAGCCGGCTGCCGTCGCTATGAATTCGCCGCTGTCCCAGAAAGACAGGGTGGGATACATCGTGTAGGTATAAAGGGCAATGGTCGATAAGGCAAGTATCCAGCCTGTTATGTTTATGCTTTTTCTGTGTTGCATTCTACCAGTTGACGAAAGACTTGTTGAAAATGTCCTCTACAAGCTCTTCATTTATTTCTTTGATGAGGCTTTCCTCCACATCGCCGAGAGAATAGCTGCTGTCGTATTCCTTAAATCTTGAAAACTGTGTCTGATAGTTGGATTTAGGGTTCTTGTTGTTCTTGAAATTAACTCTTATCGTTATCGTAAGGCGGTTCTTCGCCGCTTTGTCATTGGAGCCTATCGCAGCAGGGGTCACGGAGTAGGCAATGATTGTTCCCGAGAAAGAAACATCGGCATCATCGCTCACCTGAACCAACGAAGTCGAAGAATTGATTTTGTTGACAAGGGCATTGGTCATCTCCGAAGCAAGTATCGGTTGAACAAGACTTGCCCTGTTCATGAAGCTCTCGACGGAAAAGGTCTTCGTTTCAGGAGAAATCGAAGCCCCCGTGAAGGAATAACCTCCCGCACATGAAGCTCCGATCAAACTTAAAACTATTACAACTAAAACTTTTCTCAAAACCGTAAGGCTTATCGTACAATCAATTTGCCGACCTGCTTATTGTCTATGTTGACAAAGTAAATGCCTTTGTTCTCCAAGCTGATTGTGCCGTTATCATAGCTTTCTATGTTCTTCACCGTACGACCCAAAGCGTCCGTTATTCTCACAGAACTTCCTGCCGGAGCGTTCAAGCGGAAATCACCGCTGCAAGGATTAGGATATATTGCAAGTCGAGAAGTCAAATCCAATTTCTCCAATCCTGTATTGTAGTTGATGGTCAAGTCGTCCAAAAGAAGAGAAGCCATATTTGCCGCTGTGTTTTCCTCATCTGTGCCTACAAGAGCAAGGAAAATCAATTCCGTTGCAGGTATTCCTGTAAGATTTATCAACTCCATCTCGAAAGGAAGATAATCAGCCGATTTCAACAAATCCGGCATTTCGGAGAACGTACCCATTCCGACGATTTGCCTTTCTTCTCCCTCACCGGCAAACAACAAGGCTTGAAGCAAGAATATATCGTTGGCTGTATCCATTTCGTTGAACCTGTAATAACCGCTTATGGAAGAGGGTTGCTCGTTTAATCTCAAACCATCATGCAAGAGGTTCATGATAACCTCCGGCGAAAAAACCGTATCCTCATCGCCGCCGCTTGTGAACAAGTCGATGATGGCTTGCATGTTTACCGTCGCATTGGTCAGAAATCCCGGAACGACCATGTCGGCACCCACCATTGCGGCGATTACGCTCGGAAGAGGCTTGGGAGCTATCCTTACAGCAGCATTGCCGCCGTTCGCATCGGCAGACTTGCTGATGTCGCAGAGATTGAGTCCCATATAACCGAGACTGTTCCAGCCCTGAGGGGAATTGCCGCTCCATGATTCGAAATTACCGTTTGTGAATTGTTGGGCGTATGTAGTGCAGAACGCCATTGCCGCCACCAAAAATAATGATACTCTTTTCATATCCACTGTTGTTTTTATGTGTTACTCTGTTTCATCTCTGCGAAGCCGGAAACCCAAGCATCGAAACCCGGATTTGCCGCCTCTTATGCGGTGCAAAAGTACTACAAAATGTTGATTTGGCAAGACAAAGAAGTGTTTTATTCCGATAAAACCAACAAAAATACCCCGCCTGTGTTCACCTCCGCAGTCCGGAACGCCTTTTCGACAAAACAAACCGCCGAAAGAAATTGCCGAAAAGCCACATCATTCCACCCCGGCACGGCATCTTTCACGGTATTTTCACCAAAACACATTCCAACCTGTTATTTCCGTCCCGCATATCCCTTGTCCCGTCCCATGTCCCACCCATACTAAAGTATGGGGTGGGGACTTGGACAGGGACAGTAGGGGATTTATGCTTCGCCTTCAGATTTAAGGCTTTGTCCCACAACCGAAACATCTCATGGGACAGGGACAGATATTTATCACAGGGAATTTTCAAGAGAATTTGGCAGCTGCAATATCACAATCAAAGCCATTGGGAAAGATAACAGAGAGAAATGATTTCGGCATTCTTTTTTTTGTATCTTTGCTCCTTGGAGTATATATTAGCGATATAAAACGTAAAAACGATGAACAATACAATCAACAGACTGATTATTATCGGCAACGGCTTCGATTTGGCACACGGCATGAAAACCAGATACAAAGACTTCGTCAACGGGTATCTTGAACAAGAGATAGGCAAGCATAGGGGTTGGGACTCTCCAAAAAAGACAGAAGACAAATTGATGTCAATTATTCCATCGAAGCATCCTGTTGAAGTGTTGCATGATAAGTATAATGATAATCTAACTCCAAAAGAGAATCTTGACAAAGTAAGAGCATGTGGGTATGATGTAAAGCTCAGTCCTTTCTTTGAGACAATCATAGAAAAAATAGAAAACAAGAATTGGGTGGATATAGAGTGTGAATACTATAAGTACTTATGTGGTCTGATGAAAAAACTTGATCTTTCCGATGAAGAAGATACCAAGAAAGAGGTTTCTAAGGAAATAGATGAGTTGAATGAAGAAATGAAATTCATCACGAAAAAGCTGAAAGAGTATTTGGCGAAAGAAGATGGAACGTTTGAAGAAAATTCCAGACGAGTAAATAATGAGATACTTGATAAAATGATGATGCCATTATCAGAACAAGAAATAGCAGTTGAAGCATTAGAGTTGTGGGATAGCTTTGTCAAGGAAAATAGTCATAAAAAATTGCAACCAGACAAAATATGGATACTTAACTTCAATTATACAAGCTTGATCCAGCGTTATTATGAAGAAATTACAAAGAAACCAAGATATAATCAGAAGGAAATGCGATCTTACCTGAATTATATACATGGCAGTTTGTATGGTAAAGAGGAAATCATATTCGGCTATGGAGATGATAGTGGTGAAATGTATAAGAGACTGTCCGATAAAAACGATAACAGGCTTTTGGAGAATGACAAGACTGTGAAATATCTTGGTTCTTTTTGGTATAGAAATTTTTTCGGCTTTATAGAGTCTGCTCCTTTTCAGGTGTATATCATGGGACATTCGTGCGGTATTTCAGATAAGACTTTGCTAAGCACTATTTTTCAGCACGAGAATTGCGTATCGATAAAGCCTTACTTCTATGAGAATGGAGATAACGATGATTATTATGAGATCATCAAGAATATCAGCCGATGTTTCGATGATAAGAAGTTGATGAGGGACAGGGTTGTCAACAAAGAGTTTTGCGAGCCTTTGCCGCAACCGGGTAAGAAAAAGAATAGGTAATCGGATTATATCTTTATTCCGTGATCGATTGAAGCATACAGGCGTGCTTTTTCCCGTATGGTTGTTGCGAAACGGAATTTTTTCATACCTTTGCAGTCTGAATGAGAAATTGTTATTTGAAGTAAATGGTAAGTCGTCATTTCTTACGGGTGAAGGTTCTGCAACAGCTATATGCGTGTGTGACAGCGGAGATGGAGGATGTGGTAAGGGCAGAACAGGGCTTGCTCGACAGCATAGAGCAAACGTATAATCTTGAAGTGTATTTGTTATCGGCGGTTTTGGAGATACGGGATATTGCCGAAAACCAAATCGAAGAGGCAAAAAACAAGTTCTTCCCTACCGAGGAGGAAAAAAATCCCAACATGAGGTTCGTCAACAATGCGTTGATTCATCAGTTGCAGCTTAATGCCGAATTGAGCAAGGCTGTCGCCAAGCTGAAGATAAACTGGGCGGAGCAGAGGGATATGCTTAAAAACATTCTCAACCGTTTCAAAGGTTCCGATACTTACAAGGAGTATATGTCCAAGCCGGAGAGTTCCTACGAGGACGAGAAGATGGTGGTGGTTCGCATGATGAAGAACTATTTGTTCAAGAACGAGCCTTTCACGGAGTTCATTTTCGAGAAGCAACTCGGTTGGGAGGGCGACCTTCAATATGTGGGCATGAGCTTCTTGAACTATTTGAAGGATTTCTCGCAGGAGGACGGCAGTGCCAAGCCTTTGTTCCAAATGTTCGACAACGATAAGGATGGTCGCAAGGAGTTCGCCGTGGATTTGTTGAGCAAAAGCCTCGTGCATTTCTCCGATTATGACGATATGTTCCGCAAGCATGTGGAGAATTGGGACATGGAGAGGCTGGCTTTTTTGGACAGGATTATAATAAAGATGGGCATTACGGAGTTGATATATTGTCCGAGCATTCCGGTGAGGGTTACGATGAACGAGTACATCGAGCTTGCGAAGGAGTTTTCGACGGAACGCAGCAAGTTGTTCGTGAATGGTTTGCTGGATAAGTTCCTTGTCGATTTGAGAGCGGCGGGAAAGATATGCAAGGACGAGTTCGAGGAAGAAAAAACGGAGTGATGAGAAAGTCGATGTTTTGTATTCTTGCCGGCATTTTGCTTCTTGCTTCTTGCGGCAAGGGAAACAAGGGTGAGGAGATTGATGCCTCTGTGGTGGATCAGCCGACGAGTATAAAGTTCGAGCGGGATGTGATTGATTTCAAGCGTGTCGAGGCAGGGGAGAAGGTGAGCGGAAGTTTCAAGTTTACGAACACGGGTAAGAACAACCTCGTCATCTATGAGGTGAACACGTCTTGCGGTTGTACGGTGGCGGATTATCCTCGCGGAGAGATTGCACCCGGTGAGAGCGGCATGATTTCGGTCAGCTATGATTCAGATGGTGCAAACGGCATGAGGATTACCAAGCAGGTAACGGTGAATGCGAACACCAAGCCTGCCAAAACGAACCTCAGGATTATTGCAGACGTGTATTAGGACAGAGAAATGAAAGAACAATCAATAAACAATAGAAAATGAATTTGTTAAACGTTTTATTACAAGCACAAGGCGGTGGTGGGGCAATGGGCTCCATATTGATGTTGGTGGCGATAGTGGTTATATTCTACTTCTTCATGATTCGCCCTCAGCAAAAGAGACAAAAGGAAGAGAAAAAGTTCAGAGAAGCATTATCGAAAGGACAGAGGGTCGTTACGATAGGCGGTTTGCATGGTAAGATTGCCGATGTGAAGGAGACGAGCGTTTTATTGGAGATTGCCGACAATGTGAAGGTGGAAGTGGAGAAGTCTGCAATAGCGATGAGCGTTGCTCCCGTACAAAAGTAATACCGTACGAAATCGAGAAAACAAGACAGCGTCTTTGCCGGTTAAGGGTCGAGACGCTTCGTTTTATACAGGGGGAGTACCGATGTCGAAGAACAACGAGAGAAAGAATGTTTTGCAAAGGCTGTTGACCGATCGCAGGGTGCGGGTCATGTCGGTGTGTCTTTGTTTGAGCGTTTTTCTTTGGTTGTTCGTAACCTTGGGAAAGAATTATCAATACACGCTCTCGGTACCCCTGACGTTTGAAAGCAGCGAACAGCCGGACAGGCAGTTCTTTTGCAGCGACAGTGTGGTCGAGGTGCATTTGACGACGAACGGTTTCGATTGGCTGACGAGCAGCTTGTCGGTTCGCAGGGCAGGAACGTTGCATATAGACGTCGCTTCGCTTTCCATGAACATGAAAAGCGGTTATGCGAAAATCCCCACGGGCTTTCTGAACAAACAAGTACTAGGTGCAATCGGCATGAGCAATGTGCCGATGGAGATAATGCCCGATACGTTGAGCCTGCGGTGGAAGAAGACTTACTCGAAGTCCGTGCCTCTTGTCGGCAGGGTCAGGGTGGAGTGCGAACAACCCTTTGCATTGTTCGGTACGCCCAAGTTGCTTGTCAACCGCATAGAGTTGGAGGGAACGCGTGATGAACTCGAAAAGACGGACACTCTTTACACCAAGGAAATCACTCTGAAAGGTGTAAATCGCAACCTGATAACCTTTGTACCCGTGGATTTCGATTATTCTTCCGACCGGTTGAACGTGCAGATGAGCATGGTGGGTTTAAGGGTGGAGGTGAAGGAATACACGGAGAACACCATAGAGCTTCCCGTCGAAGTCATAACAGGCAGGGGCGAGAAGATAAAGCTCTATCCTCCGACGGTGAAATTGAGGTATAAGGTCGCAATGGACGACTATCGCAAGGTGAACACAGACGACATAACGGCATACGTGCTTGCGGAGGGCAGCAACAGGAAACGGAAGTTGAGGGTCATGCTGAACAATCTGCCGGAGATGATAAAAGTCATGTCTATAGAGCCGCCAAAATTGGATTACGTGATAAAGAAATGAAGACAAGAGTGGGATTGACAGGCGGAATAGGTTGCGGGAAGACGCTGGTTGCACAGGTGTTCGAACATTTCGGCGTGGCGGTGTTCTATTCCGATATGCAGGCAAAGCAGCTGTACGATGATGAGGCTTTCCTCGAAAAGATTGCGGAGCGTTTCGGCAGAGACATCATCGAAGACGGCAGGTTGAACCGCCGGAGGCTCGCCGACAAGGTCTTTGTCGATAAGGAGAAACTGCAAACGCTCAATTCCATGGTACACCCCGAGGTCTTCAAACGTTTCGACGAATGGGCTGAAAGGCAGAAGTCGCCATACGTCATCATGGAAAGCGCCATTCTGTTTGAAAACTCCCTGCAACATCATTTCGATGCAATCATCAGCATAAGCACTCCGGAAGAGGTGGTGCTGCAAAGGGTGATGTCGCGTGATGATTGCAGCAGGGAGCAGGTGCTGCAAAGGATAAGAAACCAAATGCCGCAGGAGGAGAAAAACGCCTTGGCGGATTATGTCATTCTACACGATGGCACGACCATGCTTATCCCTCGGATACTGTCGATTCATAACGATATATTAAAGCATTGCATCGAGAACGAAAAGAGCAAAGACTAACACGGAAAAACGATAAAATAAGATGAAAAAACAACTGTTGTTTTCGGCATTGGCGTTATTCGCATTTGCAGCCCATGCCCAGTTAAGCACAAATGAAATGCCTCCTTCCTTTTCCTCGAAGGAACTGATGAATGCGGAGGTTAAGACCATCGCTTTGGCGAAACCCGATTTGACCGAGGTCGTTGCGGAGGACGAAAGCGATGAAGCTACATTCAAGCCACGCCGTTTCGGCGTCATTCTTCCTTGTCATACGGATTTCTTCTCGCAAGCCGAATGCACCAAGACCGCGGATGGAAAGATTTACCGCCTTGCCGTCGAAGTGCCGGAGGCTCAAGCCCTCGTCTTTTACTCCGACCGTTTTCTCTTGCCGAAAGAAGGCAAACTCTTCCTTTACAACAGCGACCGCAGTAAAGTATTGGGTGCATTCACCTCGTTCAACAACCATGAATTGAGAACATTCGCCACCGAATACCTCGAAGGAGACAAAATCATCTTCGAATACTTCGAGCCGGAAGAATGCAGCGACAAAGCCATCATTGAGATAAGCGAAATAGGTTATGCGTACAGGGACATAGCCAAGGCTTCGGACGAATACCGCTCCTCGGGTACTTGTAACGTGAACGTCAACTGCTCGGAGGGAGACGACTTCCGCAAGCAGCAGAGAGCCGTTGCAAGGATACAGGTCAAGATGAGCAGCTACTACATCGGTTGGTGTACCGGTACATTGATAAACAACACCAACTACGACCGCAAACCTTATCTTCTTACGGCGGCACACTGCATAGAAGACGTAACGTCAAGCTCTTATTACTCTCAGTTCGTCTTTTACTTCAACTATGAGACCTCCGGTTGCTCCACAACCTCGCAGGAACCTTCCCGTTCGCAATCCCTCACCGGTGCGAGCCTGAAAGCATACGACAATACCTACTCCACCTCCGGCAGCGACTTCTGTCTCTTCCTTTTGAAGAACGATGTGCCTCAAAGCTATAATCCTTTCTGGTGCGGTTGGGACAAGAGAAATCAAGCCGTTTCCCATGGCGTCTGCATACATCACCCGTCGGGAGACGTGAAGAAAATATCCACCTTCAACAGCCGCCTGAAATCTGCAAGCATGGGCAGCAGTAATTCCACACATTGGGAAGCCAAATGGGTTGAAACCGAAAACGGATACGGCATAACCGAGGGCGGCTCTTCCGGTTCCGCACTTTTCAATGATGCAGGACAAATCATAGGCGACCTTACGGGCGGTTATTCCGCATGCAACGAAAGTGCAGCCAAGAAAATCGATTATTACGGTAAGTTTTCCTATTCATGGGAATCGAACGGAAGTGCAGACGAACGCCGCTTGCAACCATGGCTCGACCCTGCTTCAACAGGAGTAAGCTCCATAGGCGGAATGGATTACACCTCTTCCTTGCCCGAAACGGCAGCAAAGGAGAACAACTCGCGTATTGCACCCAACCCAGCCAAAGACCGCCTGACCATAGACTTCGATACCGATTACAGGAACATCATCGTGGAAATCCATGACCAGACAGGTCGTCGCTTGGAGGTGCTTACCTTGCCTTCCGCATGCAGAAGCCATACCATGGATTTGCAGAACTACAAGAGCGGTGTATATTTCATCAGAATACATGCCGACAACGAAGAATCATTGCATAAAGTGATAATTCAATAATAACATATCATTGAAATGAAAAAGAGAAAGTTGGTCATCATAATGTTTTTATCCGCATTGCTTATCGGAGCATGTGCAGGCAGCGGGAAATTCGGCAAACGTCATCGCTCCAAACGCAAATGCAACTGCCCGACTTTCTCTTTTTATCATCAGAAATCCTCGATGTATGAAACTCCCTGCCGCACATCTTCCCGCACAATCGCTTGAAGAAGTGGCGAAACAGCTCTCCGCATACCCCGATACGGAAATAAGATTGGTACCGCCTCGCAGTCGAAAACTCGGCACATACAGCCGAACGCCCGACGGCAGACACCTCATAACGCTGAACGACAACCTGCCGCCATACATCATGCTCATGGTACTCGTTCATGAAATGGCACACCTCGAAAACCGCCTGCAAAATGGCAGAACCGTCTCTCCGCACGGCAAGGAATGGAAAGCGATATACAGCCGCATGCTGAAAGAATACATCTACCGCAACATCTTCCCCGAAGACTTGGCGGAAACACTTATGCGGCACGTCCTCAAACCCTGTGCCACCTTCCCGAAAGAACTCATGCACCTACTGGGAAAATAAAAAGCCCTAAGCCTCCAAGCCTTACAAATCGCCTTTCGTCAGATAAGGCAGACACTTGCCTATTTACAATCCTCATGGAATAGCGACTCCTTAACCACCGCATTCAAATAAACCGTCCGAACATCACCCGCACGAGGATATACCCTCTTTATAGTTTTTCTTCTTCGTTTAATTTGAATTTTTTTCGGCGAATAAATCCGCTGTAACGGGCAGTTATTTCAGCAAAACAGCCTCTTGAGTATAGATGTCTGCTTTCCCTTTCTCGCGACCGACGATTATTCCTTCTTCCTGATAAATGAGGCAGTTCTATACAGGCAAATTCTTTATTCTTCATTTCGTCGGGAAAGCCAGAGCTAAAACGGATTTTGGTAAACGCTTAATATAGAAAGAGGGCATACATGAAGAACAGCCGGCAAAATGTGTCTCGCAAGGCTAAGAAAGAATAGGCATACCACAAATACCGCAATATGAGCGGTTTTGTCGGATAAACGAGTATAAAACATGGTTTTAGATGAGATGATGTACGGTTGTAATAATTTTATTAGTAAGAATGATGTTAGTAATAACGGTATTTCGTACCTTTGCGTTTGAATAAGATTTGAAGATTATGGAGAACAAGCCTTTTATATTCGGCGTTGCAACATCGGGCGATAACTTTACCGACCGAGAGAAAGAAACGGAGCGTTTATTGTTGAATTTTCGACATGGTGTCAATACCGTACTGATTTCTCCTCGTCGTTGGGGTAAGACTTCGTTGGTGCAGAAAGTATGTAGTTTGGCTCAATCCGACAAACTGAAAGTTGTGTATTTCGATATTTTCTCGTGTCGTAGCGATAAGGATTTCTATGACGCATTTGCGACTGCTGTTCTCAAACAAACATCTTCGAAATTGGAGGATTGGTTGGAGAATATCAGGTTATTCCTTTCTCGTATCAGCCCCAAAATTTCAATGGGTACGGATTCGACGATGGATTTGTCTGTTTCACTTGAGATGAATCCCAAGAGTAACGATGTGGATGAGATTCTGCAGTTTCCGGAAAAAATAGCGAAGAAGAAAGGCTGCAATATCGTTGTGTGTATCGACGAGTTCCAACAGATTGCCGAGTTCAAGGATTCCAAGACATTTCAAAAACGATTGCGTACCGTGTGGCAACTGCAAAAGTCGGTATCTTATTGTCTGTTCGGTAGCAAGAAACATTTGATGAATGAATTGTTCGAGAAGAAAAGCCTGCCGTTCTATAAATTCGGAGATGTCATTTATCTGCCGAAAATAGGAACATCGGATTGGGTAGATTATATATGCGGTCGTTTTGAAGCTACGGGCAAGCAAATATCAAGGGAGTCGGCTGAAAGAATATGCCGAATGGTGGATAACCACTCGTCTTATGTGCAGCAGTTGGCATGGTTGGTATGGATTCATACTGATGGAACGGCTACAGAGCAGAACATTGAGGCGGCATATCAAGATATTATCGACCAGAATACCCCATTGTTCGAGAAGCAGACGGAGAGTCTTACTACCTATCAGATGAATTTTCTGCGAGCCGTCATAGATGGGGTTCATAGTGAATTTACCACACAAGAGGTTTTACAAAAATACTGGCTTGGTTCGTCTGCAAATGTAAGTATCGTGAAGAGGGCATTAGTTAAAAAGGAACTCATAGAGATAGAGAAGCGACAAGTTGTTATTCCCGATCCGGTGATGAAAGTGTGGCTGAAAAGAGAGTTGTGTATATAGTGCTTAATGAACGTTTGAGACATAATCCTCAAATAGCATAACAAAGAGAATTGAATATAGAATCGATGAGATACTATATCAATAGATGTATGCGAACCTTACATTTTGTCCGGATTATCGGGTTCGGAGGAGAAAATGATTTCACCGCACTATTGTGCAAGTTCAAGATAGAAGCGTAACAATGGAGAGAAAGACCCTTTGCAAGAGTTTTTATCCTTATCCGTTGTATAGATGCCACACCCAACTTCCGAAATCTTTTGACGCAGGAAAGAAAACAGGAGCTTACATGAAGCTCCTGTTGTTTCGATACTTTGGAAAAACTTATTCGATTAGAAGTGGTAACCTACCGTCAATGTCATCATCGAGATAGACAGGTCTTTCCATTTGAACTTCTCTTTGTCGCTATTGTGGCTGTTACCATTGATGCTACTGTTATAATCATATTCAGATTCTCTTTTACCTTTCACTTTGGTACTTCCGAGATTGTACCAATGCAAACCGATGCTTATTCGGTCGAAAGTAACACCTGCTCCAAATCGATAAGCGAAAGTTATGGCATTATCATACTTATATGTTGTATCGGAAGTTGTTGTGAAATCGTCATAATAACTAGTATAGCTATCACTGTACAAAGCTGTACCTTCTTTCTCTTGAAGTATCTTTGCATTGGTGAATAATCTCATGTTTATACCTGCGGCAAACTCGCCGAAGATATTGATTTTGTCGTTCAGTTTGAAGGCGTAATTCAAACCTGCCATCAAAGGCACATTCAAATACTTAGGCAGGGTTACTTCATAGTCATAGTCATAATCATAGCTTAAAACACCTTCACTGCCATATCCACTGCATTTTCCTGAATCGAATTTATCATCGAACCAATCTTTTGCGTCGCCGTTCAAGGGATTGTACATCAATTCCGCACCAACCAAGAAGCGAAGATTGGCTACCTGAGTGGGGAACTGGTACTTGAAGCCGACACCGAAACCTGTTCCGGCAGAACCGGTTTTGGAACTACCGTTAGCCAATGCACACACTTTATCGTTGTCATCAAATTCCGCAAACTTACCATTCGGAAATACGCCGCTAAGGTGCAACGAGAAACCATCTTTTTGGGCAAATGTTTTGCCGCCCGAAATCAATAATGTGGCTAAAATAAGCCGAGTAATAATTCTCTTCATTTTTTTTGAATTTGTTTTTTCTTTTGCCCAAGTCCCCAAGGCGATACATTTTTCCGATTTTCTTTTCTCTGACTTGCGGGCATAAAAAACGTGGGACTTTTTCTCTTACTGTAATGTGAGGTCTTCGACTACCTAATCTACCAAATAAGTAAAGCCCACGAAATTCATCGTGAGCGTTTACTGCCTTACTCAGGTAGATTTTGCAAAAGGTCGAAGTTTCACATTACCAAGATAAGCAAAAACGCTTTATTATGTCATTAAATTCGCAATAAATTTTCTCTGCTGTTCTTTGTCTCCTTGTTTTACCTCCTTGTTACATGGTTAAAAAATTCTTATGTATTTATACATAAGCTACGCTGCAAAGATAAACACTTTCCGGATACCGGCAAAATTCTTTTCGGAATATTATGCCGCTTATATCGTAAGTCATATACCTAATCGAGCGGTTATTCTTCCAAGAATGCTTTCATCTCTTCCCACTCGGAAAACATCGTTTCAAAAGAAGCCGACCCTACCAAATCGAGTAACGTTACCTCGTCGTAAACCTCTTGCAAGGCTTTCATGAAAGAAAGTTTTTCTTCTTCGTTTAATTTGAATTTTTCGGCTAATAAACCCGCTGTAATAGACAGTTGTTTCAGCAAAACAACCTCTGAGTATAGATGTCTGCAACAAAGGATTTGATTTTGTGTAGTTGTTCTTTCTCTATAACTCCGCTATTTCCTCTTCGGTCAAGCCTGTTATTTCCGCAATGTCTGCCAACGGATAGCCTTTCTGTTTCATCTTTCGGGCATTGGCAAGTCGCTCCTCGGTTTTTCCTTCTTCCAGACCTTCCGCTCTGCCTTTCTCATGACCGACTATTATTCCTTCTTCCAGACCTTCTGCTCTTCCTTTCTCGCGACCAACGATTATTCCTTCTTTCCGTCCCTCCGCTCTGCCTTCTTTGAGGCCTTCTTCTCTGCCTTCCAATTTTGCGGTGTCGAGAACGTCGTTCTGCACCATGATGTTGTCGAGGTGGGCATCGTAGGCTCTGCGTTCATCGTCGGTCATCGTCATGTACAACAGGCGTTCTCGTGCTTCCCGCAGGCCGGGGGTGGTCGTAGTCTCGCTGATTCGGTTGTTCTTCAAATAGTCGAGCCATTCTTCAAGAGGGGTCTTGGCGACTTCGTTGAACTCGTTGACGCGTATGATGTAGTATTCGGGAAAGATGTTCTCGGGTACGCTCATCTTTATCTCGTCGGCTTCTCTGGTGTTTACGATCAATCGGTCGCCGGTGTGTACGCCGGTGAAGACGGTCTTGCCGTGGTAGAGGTAATCGTTGCCTTTGCCGAGGTCGAAGTATAGTATGTTGATGGAATAGACTTTCTTCACGTTGTCGTACTTCTCGCCGATTTGTATGTGTTCCGTGATGGCTTTGGATACTCCGTAGAGCATGCGTTGAAGGTAATACAACTGTCGTGTCAGTTGCACTTCGACGATGATTATCTCGCCTTTGCTGTTGCGGGCTTTTATATCGACACGGTTGAACTTGTCTGTTTCGGTTTCTTGATTGCCTTCGCTTTCGAGTATCTCGCTGATGGTTATTTTCTCGCCGAGCAGGACGGTGACCAATCCTTCGAGTACGGCGAAGTTCGCTTTATCCCTGAGCATGCGTTTCACCGCCCAATCGAACCGTATGTATTTATTGTTGACTTCCATAATACTTTTCTATTTGACGACAAAGGTAAAACAAATGTTTGAATCGGGCAATTTTTTCTGCAATGGTTCGCTCTTGTAAGTGTGCGGCAGAACTGTATCTCCGAAACGAATGTTTTTTGTGGGAAGGTGTGGATATGTACTTCACATTTTTTTCATTTCGCTTTGCTTGCGAAATGCTACAAAAATTGCACTTCTTACAAATTTCTCAATACGAAGAAGTGGTTTCTGATTCTTGAATTTCGACAGATGGATAAAAGCACAAGAGGCTGTGTCGAAATTCAAGCTTGACACAGCCTCTTACTTTTGTGTATCTTTAATTACTCGACTATCAACTTCTTCGTTGACGTTGGATTAGTTCCCCAATATTATTTTGCGATTGTAATTTCTCGGTTCTCCATAGGATAATATCATCAGCATGCGTGCATCGTTTATTCCTTCGACGAAGATATACATCAACCCGTGCAAGGATAAGAAAAATGTATGGTTATGATGTCCCTTTGGTGAGTAAGGTCTGCAACTCAATGTTTTTAATTATTTTCGTATGATTGTGGTCGTTTCAGGGAAAGCATTGTCTGCTACTACTGTATTCTTTGGAATAGCCACCGACTGCAAAGAAGAACAGCCGCTGAATGCTTTATACCCGATATGTGTTACATTATTGGAAATATTTACCACTTGCAAAGAAGAGCAATCAACGAATGCACAATCTCCGATTTCTGTTACACTGTCAGGAATAACCACTGACTGCAAAGAGACACAATCACTGAATACTGTATGTCCGATTTTTGTTACGCTATTCGGGATAATCACCGATTGCAAGGAGGTGCAACCGGCAAATGTTACTTCTTCAATTACTGTTACACCATTAGGAATAGTCACAGATTGCAAAGAGACACAATCGCTGAATGCTGAATCTCCAATCTCTGTTACACTATCAGGAATAACCACCGATTGCAAAGAAGAGCAAAGACTGAATGCCATACCTCCGATTTTTGTTACGCTATTCGGGATAATAATCGATTGTAAGGCGGCACAACCGGCGAATGTTCCTTCTTCAATTACTGTTACATCATTAGGAATAACCACTGATTGCAAAGAGATGCAATCCATAAATGCTAATTCTCCGATTACCGTTACACTATCGGGAATTACAACCGACTGCAAAGACGAGCAATTCGTGAATGCTTCTTTTCCGATTTCTGTTACACCATCCGGAATAAACATTGATTGCAAAGACGAGCAATTCTTGAATACCTCTACCATAATTACCTTTGCTCCGTATGATAATTCTATCTTCTTATCCTCCGACCAACAAGAAATAACATCTCCGGCTACTGAATACAAGATATTGTTTTCAACCTTGAAGAGAGAACTTTTACAGTCTAATATAAGTTGAGAACAACCGTTGAATGCTCTACTTTCGATTTTTGATATGTTTCTGGGAATAGCTACTGACCGCAAAGAGGAACAGTCCTCGAATGCTCCATACTCTATTTCTGTTATGCTATCAGGGAGTACCACCGAATGTAAAGAGGAGCAACCATAGAATGCCTTATACCAGATATGTGTTACGCTATCCGGAATAATTACAGACAGCAAAGAGGAACAACGGCTGAATGTTTCCGCTTTTATTTCTTTTATACCATCGTAGATCACCACCGTCTGTAAAGAAGAACAGCCACAGAATGTCACATATCCTATTTCTGTTACGCTATCGGGAATCACTACCGACAGCAGAGACGAACAACCATAGAATGCCCATTCTTCGAGCTTTGTTACACTATTTGGGATAATAACTGACAACAAAGAGGAACAGCCTTGGAATGTTTGTCTTTCTATTTCTGTTATGCTATCCGGAAGTACCACAGAATTTAAAGAAGAACAGAAATAGAATGCTCCATATTCTATTTCTGTTACACTATTAGGAATAATAATTGATTGCAAAGAAGAACAGCCAAGGAATGCTCCGCTTTCTATTTTTGTTACACTATCCGGAATGACCACTGACCGCAAAAATGAGCAATTTTTGAATGCATTACCTCCTATTATCTTTGTACCATCTTTGATTTTGAATGATGCCAAACCCTTTGGAATGCTTACCAGTTTTGAACCGTCTTTTGTGTATATGGCATCATTCGCCCACTTATCCATGTATTACTCTATGTCTTTGTTGCGTATTTATTTGGCAAAGGTATGAAATCTATAATTCCGCTATTTCCTCTTCGGTCAAGCCTGTTATTTCCGCAATGTCCGCCAACGGATAGCCTTTCTGTTTCATCTTTCGGGCATTGGCAAGTCGCTCCTCTGCTCTTCCTTCTTTGAGGCCTTCTTCTCTGCCTTCCAATTTTGCGGTGTCGAGAACGTCGT
>ERZ1026898.115-NODE-115-length-52262-cov-9.350777_pt1 | contig 52262 bp, 47 predicted proteins | sample MGYA00380178_ERZ1026898 | MGnify/ENA primary metagenome ERZ1026898 (study PRJEB33269, sample SAMEA4719814) | human gut metagenome | biome: human-associated habitat; feature: organic feature; material: feces | place: Cameroon | collected 2013-10 ...
GCGATGGTATAGTTGTTGTTCATGTTCATTTCCTTTCTCTGTGATAGGGGTCCAAAGGCGGCAGAAGCCCTTGCCCCAGTCCTCCAGTAACATCTGATGGGTGTAGGCGGGGGAATTGTAGACGGTGTTGCGGCAGTGCTGCAGCCGAACAAGTTCCTTTCCTCCGCTGGGATTTTTCTCGGTCATGTAGTAGGAATCGTTGCAGGTATCGCAGTTTCTTTCCGTATTGTTCAATCGGTGTCCTCCCGTTTATTTTTTCTTGCCGCCGCTGCATCAAACGACGGGGCCAGTTCATAGCCGTGCTCCGTTTTATAAAAGAAGGCAGGCCTGAGCCCGTCGTCGATCTCCACCACGTAATGGCGGTGAACGGCTACATGGAGTGTTTCGGCGTCCGGCTCGTTGTTGCAGCGCTTGGCAAATTCCTGCGGTGTAAGGTCGGTGTGCAGCTCATAGAGCGGCGCATACCGCCAGCTATCCGGAGGAATATCTTTGCCAAGGTCAAAGCAGAGCATTTCGTGCAGCCTCCACGCATCCTTATTCTTGAAGCAGTAGACGCGCAGTTCACAAGGCTTTTTCCGTTTCGGGCACCAGTCCGGCACATAGACCCTTGGGTCGCTGCGCCGGAATTTACGCACCCGCTTTCCGCCGGTGCAAAAGCGCTCCCCCAGGTGCATCATGACGCCCATCTGCTTTGTGGGGATGCTCTCCATGTATTGGAGGTCACATTCACATCCGATACAAGTTTCTTTTCGTAACTGCATTTCCGTATCCTCACCCGATAGGCGCTTCGCTGTGGTTTTCCAAGCGGTCAAATACATCGTCCACCTTATCGCAGTCAAACCCCTCGATCATGCCATAGTCCTGACAGAGCGACAGGAACGCTTTGAACAGTCTCTTGCCTGCGCTGGCCTCTGCATTGCTCAAATGCGCCTCTTCGCGGATGGAAGTGAGGCAATCGTTCAGGTCGGTACGGGTGTTGGTAAAGCGGCTGTAGCTCGGATTCGGCGTTCTCAGTTCATCCTCCGGTGCTAGGAAAAGCGGGCTCTTGATGATTTCATAACGGGTAAACCAGCCTGCGGCATAGTTGTCGCAATAGGCCTCCCAGAAATCATCACCATATTCCTCGCGATAGAGTTCTTCATCATAGGGGAAGGTCATTTCTTCCTTTTTCTTCTCCACCAATTCACGAAGCCGCAGGATCGCCCGGTCTTTACACAGGAACGTCTCAAGTCCCTCCGGGCCGGGAAAATCTCCCTTATCCGCGTTCGCCGCAGTATGGACGATCATGTAGGCCGGCTTCGAGTGTTTGTAGGCCTTCAGATATGGAGAGTAACACCGCTGATACATCACCCACTTATCGACAATGGGACGGTCCTCCTCGTGGAACATCTCTGCAAACTTGTCGTAATATTCTTCAGGACGGAGATACACCCTGAGAGCGCTGTACGCCTGACCGATGCTGTCATCCAGCGCGGTGAGGATCTGCTCCGGCGAGGCCTTGATCTTCGGTGTCTGGCTGATGCAAAGGCGTCCGCCGCATTTTTTGCACCGTCCGACCATGCACAGCCGTTGCCCCTGCACATCCGCAAGGTCCTTATAATCAAGCTCCCAGTCGATGTCTGTGATGTTCTCCGCAAGATGCGTTACTGCCCGGATCAGATTGCCGTTCTGCCAGTCCATGCAGGTACAGAGATCCTCCGGCGTGCGCGAGCAATGATTCTTTTCACACATACTATGCCGCCTCCTTATTTCGTTCTTTTTCACACAGGTCAATGAGCCTTTGGCACCGATCCATTTCAAAGCCCCCAATATGGGCGAGCTGCTCGGATAGGCGCAGTTTTTTTGCCATCCAATGATAGCCCTGCGTCCGCGTCATACCGCGCTCCCGCCAAAAGCTGTCAAAGATCTGATGCGTCTCTTTTCGCTTCATGCGGAGCGTCTCATTGGCCAGATTGCCAAGCGGTCGCGTGGTACCCTTATGACAGCCAACGCGGGCATTGCAGTTCTGACATTGATAGAATTTCTCCCGTTCAATGTCAAGCCGCTTTGCCGCTGCCATTCCGTAGACCTCTGCCGCGGGAACCAAACGGACAACACCGCCGCAGTAGCGGCAGATCTTTGGAATTTCCAAACGCATTCCCCCTTTACGCCGCCTTGGTCGCAGGCGGCTCAATGGCTTTTTGGGATTTTTTCTTAGCTGCCGGCGCACGCATGACGTTTTGCAGATAGTAGGCATCCTGCGAGCTGATGGTCAGCATCCCGCCCTGAGCAATGCCAAGCGTGATCGTCCCTCCCAGGGCTTTCAAGCAGGTCGCAAGCTGACGCGCACTATACCAGTAGCTGCCGGTGGGCGTCCCCGTCAGCGCGATCACATCAATGCCCGCAGAGGCGCTGCCCCAATCACTGGAACAACGAAATACGAGCTTTTGATCTTCAAAGCTCATGTTCACCCTGCCATCCGGCGCAACAGACTGCGCCGAAGATAAAGCCGTTCGCATCTCCCTCGTATCCGTGAGGACGGTGAAGCTGTTCGTGATGGTTTTCAGCAGTGATTCCGTGTCGATGTAGCTGCCTTCCATGAGCCGCGTACTGAAAAGGAAATTTTTTTTGAAAAAAACAATACTTTTCCCTGTTGTGCCGACACGAAACTCCTCCTCATCCCGGCACATCCCAGCGAGCTTTCCCAAGGAAGAAGCTGGAACCAACATACTGATGTTTCCGGTACTTTGATCATCGCCCCTGGCTGTTACGATACAGTTACCGTTGCTCCCTGCCGCACGCAGGCCCGTACTGGTGAACATCAGGTTCACACAGCGCAGCAGCGGCTTGTTTCGATCCTCTGCCGTTGCGAATACAGTATGCTGCGACATGGCCGGGATACCGCTGACCTTGACAGTATCCTCCGGAAAAGGCAGATCCGGCTTGGGAAAAGCCCCTATGTCCCACACATCCACGCTGTAACTCGCATCGCCGCTTGTGAGCGTCATGCGCCCACGGTTTTCCCTGCGGCAGATCTCCACCGTTTCCTCCGGGAGCCGCTGGAGCATTTCCGAAAGCATCTTAGCGGTGAAAACGAAAGCGCCGTCCTCGTGAACCGTGCAGGGCAGCTTTTCTGCCAGCGAAACCTCCAAGTTGGTGGATATGACGGTGAGTGTCCTGCTGGCGCTGTCTGCTTCCAGAAGGACCCCCTTGAGGACATCCAGCGGGGAGTCCGGTGGAGCAATGGTCGATGCGCGTTTTACTGCCGCAAGCAGTTCAGTACGGTTGATGGTTATGTGCAAATGATCTCCTCCTTTAAGCGGCAAAATCGAAGATCGACAGCTGGTTTTCGTCCACCTCTGCCACCTTCGATTTCCGTTTTTTCTTTGCTTCCTGTGTTCTTGCCAGCAATCCCTCATAAATCTCCCAGCTTGCCGCGGTCTGGACGGCTTGTACCGTGGAACCTATGGCTTCGGATGCAGTCTCCGGTGCAGGAAACTCGTCTGTTTTCGGTGCGGATTCCACAGTCTTCTTACGCTCAGGATTGATGATCGCCATTTTCTTAAAGGCAGCGGCAATATCCTCCACATTATCACGAATACCCGCCGCCAATTCCTTGGCCATCTGTGAGGTCATGTCCTTGACATCGCTCATAGCGGCAAGGCCCTCTTCGCTGAACGTCCCTTCGATAATACCCGCGACTGCCAGCTTCGACGCCATCAGCTTCATCGCTTTGGCCTGCATGGTGTCCGCATAGTAGAGCATATACACCTCTACCTTTGGGGCTGTCTGGTTGATACGCCATGACCGGCGCGATGCCTGCCGCAGCGTAAAAAGGTTATAGCCCATCGAGTAAAAGATGATGGTGGTGAAGGCGTTCAGATCAAGTCCGGTTTCCACGCAGCGGGGGTTTGTGATGAGGACCTGCAAACCGTTTTTGACGCGCTTATCTACCCATTCCTCCCGCTTTTCCGTGACAATCTGCGGCGTGAGTATTTCGGCGCGGTATCCATTCTCCCGCATTAGCTTTAATAGCTTTTGCTGGGAATCCGTGCGTGTCCAGCTGGTGTAGATCAGCACCCGTTCGCCATTTGCCACCTTCTGCTGCACGATCTCCAACGTTTCTTCCTCCTTGGGGAGCAGGCGTGAGAAATCTCCGCAGTCTTTGGGGGCCACGATTGTGCTCCCCGTAATGGGATGGATGACCTCCGGCTGGTCGTAGGGCTGATCCGGATAGACCGTCAGCAGATTCAGATAAGTGGAAAGGATCTTCTGCGCAGCTTTCCGGTCCGAGCGGAGGATGCTTTGAAGCGCACGTTCCGCTTCTTTATAGGCATCACGGACATCTATGGGCATTTCCAGCGCTACGGGAATTTCCTCATAGCTTGGCAGTTCCTTGCCCATATCCGACAAGGATAAAAAGGCCGTATATTCCAGCAGGAAACGGGAAAATACCAGCGGTGAAACGCCGGGGAGCTGCCGGGACTTGGTTTTACGCTTGCTGGCACGCCGGTTGGAATTATACTCGGCGTCCCTTGTCTCATAGGTATTTTCGACCACACCATACTCTGCATCAAATTCACCGGGACTGCTGTACTGCTTTCCATCCTTGAGCATAAGCCCTGGAACAATGCGGTAGAGCAAATGGAAGATGCCGGAGGAATAGCCGTTGATGAGCGTTGCCGTCATGCCGACAAAAAGCTTTGAGGCACCATATAGCTCCGCCATCGCGTCACCCTGCCCGCTATCGTTGTTGTACTCATGCAGCTCATCGCAGAGGAAACCGCTGATTTTTCCGTGCAGCTTTTTCTTGATGTAGGTGCTGAGCGGATAGCGCCGCTGTGCGCCGCGAACAGGATAAAAGCCATCCGGGTCCTGCTCAATCTTCAAGAGCTGGTCAACGATGCGCTCGCTCTTTGTCCGCTTGAGATGAGCAGCTGCACCATAGCGGTACACCCAGCCATATTCGCCGATCTTGACCCAGTCGGTTTGTCTGTCCGGATTGACCGCTGACCACAGAGGTTCACCACAGTTGGGGCAAACATGGTTTTTCTTGTGTTCTTTAAGGAAGAAAAACTGATCGGCTGGTACGGTATAGCGTGTTCCATCCTCGCTGATCTCCATTTCAATGGCTGTGTCACAGTCCGGGCAGAGAAAGGCACGCCGGCGTCTGTTCCACCGAACGGCGGGATACCGCATGTAACCATCCCGTGCCCTCTCCTTGGAAAACACGGCATATACGCTCTTATCCCCCTGCTCATACATGGAATAAAGGCGGTTCATATCCGTGATGTTATGCACGACCATGGCGTAGGTATCCGGAAGCGTTTCCCCGATCTCGCGCACCCATTTTTTTGTGACGTGAGAGGGACACATAACAATGCCAAAGGACTTTCCTTTCCCGCATCTTTTCTGCGCGGCCCATAATCCATGCAGCGCGCCGAGGGCTGTGGAGCCGATTTTCGTTTTTCCGGACCCACATTCCGCGATGATGAGCGCCGTTTGCCTGCGGTCAAGCTGCCGCTTAACCGCCTCCGCCACCGCAAGCTGGGCATCGTAAAGAGAATAGCCTGCGTGCTGCGTAATAAAATCATTGATAGACAAGACTTCATCCGAAAGCGGCTCGCTGGCGGGATCAAAAAGCGGCATAAACTGATTGCGGATGCGGTCAGCGACGGTCACGCCGAAGGTATTGAGATACCCTGTGACATTGCTGACTTCATCAAAGCCGTCTGGTGCACCTGGCACAGCACCGGGAATCTGAATGAGACCTGCTTTCAATCCCTCCTCCAGTACCTCCACGATATTCTTATCTTCTGCCGCTAATCTCAGCACCCATGCGTCGATCCGCTCTTTCTGTGAGATGACCTCCAACTGCCGGAGATCACCGCGGCTCTGAAGCGTGGAAAGTACATAGTCCTGAAACGCAGGAATCAGCGGCGCTGCCGTTTTGTGATCCAACTCCTCAAAAAGGCGCGCACGATCCCCTTCCGGGCAGAAGATATAGCATTTTCGCGGCTGCTCAGATTCTTCAAGGGTCTGACTTTCGCCGTCATCCTGTCGGCGGCATTCTTCCTGCGCGTCATCGCTGGCCATAAGAGTAGCCACGGCGTACACGCCATCGTGAGACATTTGACGCTGATAACCTTTGACAGAGCTTTGCAGCAGTCTCACCGTATCATTTTGGGTGGCTTCTATGGTTGCACCGCCGTAGATGGCGTCTGCCATAGCCCGAACCATTTCGGGGTAACCACCGAAGCGGATCGCACAGATCACGCCGCCTTTTTCGTTGTGATCGAGTACCACCGTATCGGCATAGGCGGATAACCGCACTTGTGCCGTCGGATCGTAGTAGCTCAGCTCGATCAGCTTACTGTTTGCCATTCATTTGCATCCTCCTTCCGATTTTGGGACAAAAAAAGACCGCAATCGCTCCTGTGAGCAATTACGGGTTCATTCTTGTCCTTATTTGATTCCAGTTCGTTTGAGTTTCTGACGGAGAGCGCAATGACCCCCTTTCTGTCGCCGTTCCTCCCTAACTTACTCCGCCCTAACTTACTTCGCCCTGAAATACACTCTCAGTTTAGCAGAAGCTCCTGCCGCCTGTATAGTTGGAGTTTTTCCATAGTGAACGTACAAATTTCGACAAGGGCATTTCTAAGCAGCACCTTGGAGAATAACGCAGCACCCATAAAATACCCCCCTGCTGATCGCAGTCAGTATCAACAAGTATCAGTATAATGGAGTATATCCGGAATGCATGAGAAAAACGGCATGCTGGATAACGCCCATATTAACACTTCGGCGCCGCAGATCAAACGACGACTGATGGAGTTGAGCCGTCAGAAGATGAAGGCCTCTATCGGGCCGCAGCCTGCTTATATTTATGTTCTGCTTCGCTTTATGGAACTTTTTTGAAAAAATATCGTCTATATGACTGTAAAGCAAATTTTGTAAAGGGTGATTTTCCCAGAGTTCTATGGTCGAAGGAGGAAATAATGAAAAGAATTTTAGCGTTTCTGCTTGCCGCGGTCAGCGTATTTTCCCTGACCGCCTGTGCGCAGCCAGAGGCGGCGGATACCGGCAAATACCAGTTGGCCGCCGCACAGTATCCACAGATGGCACAATATCCGGATGAAAGCAAGTTTACCAAGCTCAACGGGGACTTTGACAGCGACGGTTTCAGAAAGGTCTATGACGCATGGTGGGCAGACCGTCGAAAGCAGATGGATCAGCCGGAGGGCTATACGGACGTGCTGGACAGCTATTTCCGCACCGTCATCCCGCAGCTGCTTACTGATGGGACCGGAGAGAACAAAGCCTGCTCCCCCATCAATATCTATATGGCCCTTGCCATGCTGGCGGAGGCGACGGACGGCGAGAGCCGAGAACAAATCCTCAGTCTGTTGGGCAGCGATGATTTGAATGATCTTCACACCGAAGCATCCGCCGTTTGGAACGCCAATTACTGCGACGACGGCGCTGTGACCAGTATTCTCGCAAGCTCTCTGTGGCTCAACGATCAGATCAGCTTCAAGCAGGAAACGATGGATGCGCTGGCAAACTATTATTACGCCTCGTCCTATCGCGGCGAAATGGGCTCCGCCGCCTTTGACCAGGCGCTTCAGGACTGGATCAACCAACAGACCGGCGGGCTTCTGAAAGAGCAGGCTTCCGGCCTCACAATGGACAAGGAAACGATCCTTGCCCTTGCCACGACCATCTATTTCCGCGCCAAGTGGAGCGGGGAGTTTTCCGAGAGCAATACCAGCCCGGATACCTTCCACACCGATAACGGCGATGTGACCTGCGACTTCATGCACCAGAGCGGGACGAATACCTACTATTGGAGCGACAGTTTTTCCGCCGTGGCAAAGAATCTGGAAAACAGCGGCGCTATGTGGTTCCTGCTGCCCGACGAGGGCGTGACGCCGGAGGAGCTGCTTGCCGATGAACAGACGATGGATTTCCTGCTCAGCGGCGGTGAAAGCGCGGAGAGCAAATATCTCATCGTCAATCTCTCCGTGCCGAAGTTTGACATTGTGTCGGATCTGGATCTGACAGCGAGCCTGAAAAAGATGGGCATCACCGATGTGTTTGATCCGTCGATCTCAGACTTCTCGCCCATGACCGATGATACGGAGGCCTACCTCTCTCAGGCCAAACACGCGGCGCGCGTTGCCATTGATGAAGAGGGCGTCACCGCTGCGGCCTATACGGTCATGATGGCAGCGGGGGCCGCTGCTCCACCGGAGGAAGAAGTAGACTTTACCTTGAACCGTCCCTTTGTATTTGCCATCACGGGAGCTGACAGCCTGCCGCTGTTCGTAGGCGTTGTGCATCAACCGCAGGCGTGAGCAAGGGCCTTGCCTTACAGCCTTTGCGGGGATGCAATTTGCGGAGCCGTATTGTCAAATTCTCTCATATTAGGTATAATAGCGGCATTTCCCAATCATACGACAACAGGAGAGATATTATGAACAAGACTGAATTGATCGCCGCTATGGCTGAAACCAGCGGCCTTTCCAAGAAGGACTGCGAGTCCGCGCTGACCGCTTTCATCGTTGCGACCGAAAATGCTTTGAAGGCGGGCGATAAGGTACAGCTGGTTGGTTTTGGCTCCTTTGAAGTCAAGGAGCGCGCCGCCCGTACTGGCAAGAATCCCGCCACAGGAGAGACGATTGAGATCCCGGCTTCCAAGGCTCCAGCGTTCAAGGCAGGAAAGGCATTCAAGGACGCGATCCAGTAAAACCGCTATAAAAGAAAATCACTCCGGCCACAAATGTGGCCGGGGTGATTTTTCAGCGCAAAGCGCTTAGTGCTCGTAGCGGCTCCAATCGGGGGCCTTGGTCAACTTGGTCCAGACCTCGCCGCCCTGATACTTGAAGTCGTGGGAGTTGGTGGCTTCCTGCACGGCCAGATAGAACCAGTCGTTAGGCGTGCAGTCGGGCCAGACATTCATGTTGTCCAACAGATCGTCTTCATCATCGGGGGTACGGTTCAGAACGCGGTTGATCATGGTCATGGCCTGGGCCCGGGTGATGTAGGTATCGGGACGGAAGGTACCATCCTCGAAGCCCTTGATCCAGCCCAGCTCGGCGGCCCGCTCAATGTAAGCCTGTGCCCAATGGCCCTGAATGTCAGAAAAGCTCTGGGTGCCGTAAACCTTGCCGGTGTCGAACCGGGCGCAAATAGCGGCAAACTGAGCGCGGGTGATAGGTGCATTGGGATCGAAGGTGTCAGCGCTGCGGCCCTGCACGATGCCAAGACCCGTCATGGTAGAAATGGCGGTATTGGCCCAGTAATCGCCCGTCACGTCGGTGTAGGTGTTGCTGGTAAGCAGGTTGCCATCTCTGACGGAATCCTTCAACAAGCGGAAGAATATTGTGGTGGTCTCAGCCCGGGAGATCAGCCCGTAGGGACGCACATTGCCGTCCTTGTAGCCCTGAACATAGGCGAAGTGGTCATCACCATTAAGCATGCTGGGAACCTCAACAGCAGTCCAGCCGGCATACAGGGTCACGACGCTGGTGTTGACCTTCACATCGCCGGTGACTTCGTTCTTCAGCTTGGAATCATAGTACCAGCCGTCGAAACGATAGCCCTCGCGGGTGGGGATGGGAAGATCCTCGTAGTCCTTGATCCATTTGCTGGTCTTCGACTCGGAACTGAGCTTCTCACCACCATTGGTATCATAGCGCAGGGTGTAGCTGTCATTATGGCTGCCGCCGCTGCCGGAACCACCGATGTACGTCCAGTTGGCAGTCACCGTTACCGCATTTGCGGGCATCACAAAGGTGGTGTCCTTGCTGCTGGCGCTGGCAAGCGTCACACCGGCGCTGGTAGTGGTCCAGCCATCAAATCTGTAATTACTGCGGCTGCCGGCATGGATCGTAACGGTTTTGCCCGCTTCATATCTGCCTTCACCAGTCGTTGCGGCATAGCTGTCCTTGACCGTCACAAGATAAGTGACAGCAGGCGTAGCGTCCTTCCACAGCGCCTTCACGGTGATATTGCTGTTGACATCAACGGAAGCACCAACTTCGTATCTGGTACCATCAATCTCCCAAGCATCAAATTCCTTTTTGTTGGGAGCGGTGAAGCCGCAGGCAGGCAGCGTATACTTGCTGCCAGCGATAACAGTTTCGGAGTTCATCGTGCCGGTGCCGCCGTTGCCGTCAAAGGAAACGGTGTACTGATTGGTTACAGTCTTGCAGGTGGTATTGATCAGGGCATAAGCGCCCTCAAAATACCAGCCCCAGCCTTTTTCCTTATCCTCGCTCCACTTCAGCGTAAATGTGGTTCTGCTGCCGTCGGCCTTGTAGGTATGGTCCGCACCGCCTTCCTTATACTCGGCGGCATAGGCTTCCGGATTATTGATCGTAACGGTTGCAATATTCCCGTTGATCTGATAGGACGTGTCAGGCTGTGCATTTTGCAGTCCGCCGACTCTCATCTCCACGGTGTGATGGTCGCTGGGCTTGGTCTCACACTGGATCATTACCTGTGCATCACCAATTGCATCGCCAATTTTTCCTTCATCGGGCTTGGGATCTTGTTTTTCATGCGTTGTATGGATGGTTGCTTTCGTATCGGATTTCCATGTTTTCGTTCCCGCATCATAAGAGAATGTCAATTGGACTTCTTCAGAAACCTTCACATGCTTGACATTGTCGGCATTTATGGTTTTGTTGTAAGCATTGACATACTTCTCCGTCTTGACGGTCACGGTGCAGGTATAACCGGACTGAGAATCACCTTCAACATTACCGACCGTGTAATCACCATAGCTGAGCGTAAATGTCCCTGTCTTATGCTCATTTTTGTCGCAGACAACCTCGACATAGGACGTTCCGTTAAGATCACTATCCTTGGGCTTGCTGGGTGCGACCTCGCACTTGACATAGATCGTCGGGACGGTGTCCGCCTCCCAGATGTGCTTGCCCTGCACGTTTTGATTTTCCGGGCAATACCAGAGCTTGAATTTGAGAACGTGCTCACGTTCTGTTGCCTCCGTATGTCCGGGATACAGGTAGTTAAAGTCAGCAATATACGGAGTGATATTCGTGATCTCGCAATCGACGTAATACCGGGTCTCACCGTTATACGTTCCCTGCTTTACCTCTGTGCCAAGCTGATAGGCAGTCGAATGATTTCCTATCGCCTCAGCCATGGCATTTTCGCTGTCATTGTGCTTTACAACGCTCTCGGGCTGCACGCACTGGATTCTGACAGTAGTAAGCTGAACATCCGTTTTGCTGGGGATCTCAGGCTTATCCTTGCAGACCACATCGATTGTGGGAAGCTTGTTGTCCACTCTCGGCTGCCACTTGCCGTCCTTATACTCGAATTCCCACGTCACGGCCGCAGTTGCGTTTTTCAGTTCATGACCAGGATTCGTCTTGTTATATGTCTTAAGGTAGTCGGCAGCGGTAAAGACAACGTAGCCATACTGGGGTTCGGTTCGACGCACAAATCTGTAGGTACCATCGCTGTAGGAAAGCTGGAGATCGTGCGAGCCGTCTTTTTTGGTATCGCACTTGATCTGAACCTTCAGATTGGAGAAGGCGTTTGCACCGGGATCCGGAATGGTTGCGGTGTGCTTAACCTCAATCACAGCGTTCTGGCCGCTTGCAAGCTTCCAGCCGTCTGCGGCGGTGTACTTAACAACCAGCTCAAGCTCGCTGTCGCTGACGAGCACATGTTCTTTGTAGCTCATTTCTCCGTTGTATTTCTCAACATACGGAGCTTTATGAATAACTACTTTCCATGCGGTACCGTCATCGCTGTTCACACGCATCTCAGACCAGTTCATCGCTCCGCTGCCGCCGGTGCCATTGGCAATCAGATCGTATTCCTTATCACCGCAATCCGGCGTGTTGATATCCTTGACTGTGATCTTCCCGATGGCGTTTTTCAGGTCATCATAGCCAGGTTTGTTCACATCCTTGACGAGGATTTCAAGCATGCTGTCAGCCTGCACGTCCCTAAGTTTCCATTCTTTGGCCGTTGCATCCCATCTAAGCCAGATCTGGTTGTTCGCAGAACTAAGTTCAGTATGCGGGCGCTTGAGATCGTCAATATACTTCTGAATATAGACGTTCTTATCGACGGTGATAGAAGCGATCCAGCCGTAGGTTTCATCCCGCTTCATATCATCATTGATCTTATAGCCGCCCTCCAGAGTGTAGGTCTTGGAGGCATGATTTGGATTGGGCTCTCCGTCACTCCGCATGCAGGTGACCTTCACCGTGCCGTTCAGCCCGTTCACATCGGTTTCGGTGGGTATATCTGGGCCGATAGGTCCATCCTCTTCCCACACCGCGTAAAGAGTGGTATCTGTCTTGATAGTGAAGGTGCTGTCAGTCCCATAGACAACAGTCGTTGCAGCCTTATCGGTATCCCAGCCCTTGAAGGTGTAGCCAGTCTTTTGAGTAGTGCAGTCAATAACGGTTACGGTTTTGTCCTTCTCATAAGACTTCTCAGCATACTTCGTATCCCCATCCATATAGGTGAGTGTGACATACTCTGTCGTTGTGGCGGGAGCCCACTGTGCATACAGATGGGTAGTGCTATTGGGTTTCACATAGCACATACTATCGACCGATGTTCCGCTTCCATCCTTGGCAGTATTCCAGGGATGCGCGGCGACTTTGTAGCCCTCGGGAGCTGTGAAGTCGAGATCGTTCAGGCTCTTAACACTTACGGTACGTCCGGTATTCCCAATGTTATAACCAGCTCGAATCGTATAGCTAAAAGTCTGCTGATAGTCAGTGCCGCTGGGATAGTTAGAATGGTAAACAATCGTATACGTCATGGAATAATTGCCGCTACCACTCTCTTCCGTACCACTTCCGGAACTGCCGCCTCCGGTTCCTCCGTCATCGCCAGCGAATTTGAAATTATTGACCCAGTAAGTCATTGTCACATTGCTGGCGTTATTGGACCATTCAACAGTAGCTCCAACCCACCGGTCACCAGCAGGAAAATACCAGTTGCCAACAACTTTCTGGACTGTCTGGGTATTGTTTTTAACAAACTTAGACAGCGCAGGAATTTTATACTCGACAGACTGAACATACTTATCCGCCTTTTGGCAAGTATCTTCGCCAACGACCCATGTGCCACCTGTCACGGGATCAAAAACACGAACCGTGATTTTGATTTTATCATTTGCATTGCTGTTTGCCGCCAGTACGCTCGTTGGCAACAAACTGAAAATCATGACAAACGATAACAGCGCTGCAAAAAAGCGTTTTCTCACATTTTTTATCCTCCATTTTCTTAAAAATATCTATGCAAAGTCCACCTGATGGCGGAACGGATTTTTTACCTGCCGCAAACGCGCTGCCAGCAATCGCGGCAGAGCTGTCCGCAGCCCTCAACGTAGTAATCTCGAAGATCAATGGGAAGTGAAAGATGAGTATCCGTGGCCTGCCCGCACAGCACGCAGCGCTCATAGCAGCCTTGTGCGTCAATTCTTCCCGAGAGCAGAAGGTGTAATCTGACCAACTTTTTTCGAACGTTTGTCATATCAGCGGCACACCTGCCTTGCTTTTGGCCGCAGAGAGCATTTCTGCGGACTCTGCAAGGATTTTCCCGTACCGGACGTCCTTTCGATTTCCTTTTCCGGCACAGATGGGACAGCCGCACCGCTGACTGCCTGCCCGGGAATAGATGCAGGCTTTCCAGACATGGCCCAATGAGCATTGCCACCAGACCTTGCGGTGGCTCCCCGGCAGCACCATCTGCGGTGTCAAAGCGCCGTTGAGGGTGGGATGCCACTGCTTTGCCACCTCCGGCACCAGGGTAGCAAGATCATTAAATCCCGGCAGCACCCGTCTATTGGCGCAGTAGGGACATCCGCTGCCGCTTATGGTGCGGGAGGCAACAATTGCCATGTAGTGATGGCCCAGCGGACAGCGCCACCAGACCTTCCGGTTGCTGGACGGTGTCACCCGATCCGGCGTCAGGCCGCCGTTTCTCTCAGAGTCCCACTCCTGCGCCAGTCCCGGATAAAAGGAAGCAAAATCATTTTCACCGGGAACCACGGTCTGCCCGGCGCACACAGGACACCCCACTCCCTGACAGGCCCTATGTGCAATGGACGCCTGCCAGGAATGTCCCTTTTTACACCGCCACCATGCCTTGCGCATGGTTCCCGCAGGCACCTGCTCCGGTGTCAGGGGGCCGTTTTTTTCCCGATCCCATTCCTGTGCCAGCTTGGGATATAAGGACGCAAGGTCATTCTCGCCGGGGATCACCAATCTCCCGGCGCACACGGGACAGCCGTAGCCGGAGACACGGGACCGGATCTGCGCCCGCCAGCTGTGACCCTGCGCGCATTTCCACCAGACCAGCCGCTTGCTGCCGGCAGTGATCGTTGTGGGGAGCGTTGGCAAATTCTTCTCCGCATCCCACTCCTTGACCAGCGCCGGATATTGGGAAGCCAGGTCGTTGGAGCCTGGCTGCACTTTTTTGCCGGCACAGTAGGGGCAGCCGGAGCCTGCGGTGCGGGTATAGACCGGGGCCTGCCATTCGTGGCCTTTTGAGCACCGCCACCAGATCTTGTGATGGGCGCCGTGGGTCACCGTCTCAGGCGTCAGAGGCAGATTGCGCTCTGCGTCCCATTCATTCAATAGATTCACTCGGCCGTATTGGCGGCAGAAGGAAGCAAGGCTCTGTCTCATGCCCACCGTCCTCTTTCCGCCCGGGACAGGCGCACGTTCCGGCCATTCTGTGGAATGAGGACTCTTCTTATGTATCCTTTCATGGTCCGCCTGCACTCCTTTCGTATTCCATTGCGGCCTGCCGCGCGATGGCTTCATAGCGTAAAAGCTTTTTCTGATCAATATTTCCCGCACAGACCGGACAGCCTGTGCGTTTTCGCAAATTGGTGCGGTTGCTGATCGCGGTCCGCCACACATGGCCCTCTCCGCAGATCCACCAGACGCGTCGACTGCTGCCTGCTGTGACCTTCTGCGGCGTCAGCGCCCCATTCAATGTTGGGTGCCACTCGGCAGCGACCTGGGGCTCCAGCGTCGCAAGGTCATTAAAGCCTGTCAGAACCTTTTTCCCCGCACAGTAGGGACAGCCGTTTGTTCCCCGCGTCCGGTCAACAATTTCCGCCCGCCACTCGTGTCCAAGCGGGCATTGCCACCAGACGGTCCGATGGCTTCCCGCCACCACCTGCCGTGGAGACAGAGAAGCATTTTTTGTGGGATGCCATTCCGCCGCGACCTGCGGAAACAAGGTTTCCAAATCATTGAAACCTGCCAGCGTGGTCATATTTGCGCAGATGGGGCAGCCTGCTTCCATGCGGACGCGCGTCTTTGGCGCGGCCTGCCACTCATGGCCCCGCTTACAGAGCCACCATACCTTGCGGTCATATCCATAGCTGATCTTCCGGGGTGTCAGCGCACCGTTTTTCGTAGGGTGCCATTCCGCAGCCAATTCTGGATGTGTGGCAGCGAGATCGTTAAATCCGGGAAGAATGACCCGCCCGGCGCAGACCGGACAACCGCAGCCGGCAGATCTGGATGAAATCACGGCCTGCCAGCGGTGTCCCTGATTGCAATGCCACCAGACCTTTTTCCCGCTTCCGGCGGACACCTGCTAGGGTGTCAGTTTCCCGTTTCGCTCCGTGTCCCATTGGGCGGCCAGCTGGGGATTGACCGTGGCAAGGTCATTGAAGCCCGCAAGGACTTCCCTGCCCGCGCAGATAGGACAGCCGCAGCGCAGAGCCGTGCGGCTGTAAATATTCTGCTGCCACGAATGGCCGTATTCGTCTTTCCACCACACATGAAGGGTGCTTCCCGCGGTGACGGATTCAGGTGTCAGCGGCAGATTCTTTTCTGTATCCCATTGAGAGAGCAGCTCCGGACGGTTATTTATGGCACAGAATTCTTTTAAGGTCACTCTTTCCATCCCGGTCACCGCCCCTCTCTGCCGGACTGCGCGGCATGATATCGTCGGAGAATCGCGTCACGCTGCGCTTCTCCGCTTCTTGCAGACACCAGAAACACCGCCGTATTGCTGCTGAACAGGCAACACTTCCTCCGTTTCCGGCAGGGAAACGGAGGTCTCATTGCACAACTTGAAGTCTTTCCTTATTCCGTCTGATATCACATAATTTTTCTTATGTGGTAAAGACAGACTGACATCGTCCAAAAGGGCAAAAAAATCACGCCGAATCTCCTCAGAGACGCGGTGTGACGAACGTAAAAAGCCAGGCCAATGAAAGATCTACACTCCATTGGCTCTTTTGTCATACGCTGATATAGCGAAGGCTGATTGCTGGCCTCAAATTTTGGGCGATTTTGCTTTTTGAAGTGCCGTTTTTGGCTTGAAAAAAAGTAATGGATGTGCTAATCTTCTTATATGTAGAAGATGGGGTGCCTTTTAGGCCAGTCCCCTTTACCACATAAGAAAAATTATGTGGTGCTATGCCAGCAGCCGCAATCGCTCCAGCTGCCGCCGGTGCTCCTGACCGGTGGACATGATGTAGATGCGCGTGGTGTTGATGCTGCTGTGACCCAGAACGTCCGCCAGCTTGGCGATGTCCTTTTCCAGATCGTAAAACGTCCGGGCGAAGAGTTTCCGCAAATTGTGTGGGAATACCTTGCCCGGATCTATTTTTGCCCGTTCGCACAGCCGCTTCATGGCGGACCAGATGTTGCTGCGATCCAAAGGTTTGCCGTTTCTGGTGCGGAAAATGACGCCTCCGGTGATGCCTATGGCCCGTGCGTAGCGCAGCAGGAGCTTTTGCAGCTTGCCGGGAAGCAATATCTTCCGGCTCTTATTTTTGCAGGCCACGCTGACCTCTCCCCGCCGCACCGCTTCCACCGTGAAGTAATTCAGTTCCGACACCCGGATGCCGGTAGAGCAGATGGTCTGCATCAGAAGCCACAGCCGCCGGTCTCCCTCCGCCGCCCGCAGGAGCCGGAGGTATTCCGCCCGGCTCAGCTCCCGCTCCGAACGCTGGTAGATCTCCCGCTGCATCCGGCACAGCCGCACCCGACAGTCCGTCAGGCCGCAGAAGGTAAGGAAGCTGTTCACCGCCGCCAGCATGGAATTTACAGACCGAAGGGCATAGCCCTGATTCAAAAGCTGCTGCTTATAGGTAATGACCGCGTCCTTGGTAATATACTGACCGCCCAGATACCGGGCAAAGCTCCGGACGTCCCGGAGATATTTTTCAATGGTGATCCTGCTTTTTTCCTCTTCACGCAGGTGATAGGCGTACTGTGCCGCCAGAAGTTCGGTCAGGCGTATCTCTTTCATGGGGTCTCCTTTCTATCCTTCAATATTCATAGTTTACATATTCTGCATGGTAACAAAAATCCCACGACAGATCATCGTGCCGCGATGGTCTGCCGTGGGATTATTGATGTGCATTTTTTCGTTATGTATGACTTTTATTTACTGCGTGCTTTTCCTTCGCTTTCCTCGAATGTCTTATTCAGTCCCATGTGGTGTTCCAGAATCAGCGTTAACGGCTCCATAATGACCAAAGCTGTGGGGAAAAGCGTTTGAAGCAGGGAAAGTGCGGTGCGATACCCCAAATAATAACCATATATGCCGGAAAAGTGAATTCGTTCATCCCATGCACAGGTGATGGATACCACATGTTCATAGAGGTCGCACGAAAGTTCCTGCTGAAGCCACGCGTCAATGGTAAGGCATTCATCTGTCAACGCCTTTACTGCCGCACGCACCTCAACGCTCTGATCGACGGAGATCTGCTGCTCTATTAGAGTCTCTCCATTGATTGGGATCTTATTGGCAGTATCGCAATAACAGAATATGGCATTGACCAGACCAGCGGTAAAGCCATACTTTGATACGCAGTCCATTTGCGCAGCGGCGCATTGCCTGTATCGGGCAATCTTATCTGTCTGCTCCTTTGAAAGAGTGCCAGAAAGTGTTTGTTCCGATGCGGCGCAGGCCTGTTCTGTCTTTTCATAGATGCCGCCGTTTTTTGCCATACAATCGTAAGCGCTGCGAATGGCCGCCTCCATGTCAGCGTCAAACATCTTTGCTTCCAGCTTGGTGATCCAATCATTTGTAGTCATCGTGTCCCCTCCTATAATTGCTATTACAGTACATAAATATGTACCTGATAAGCACATTATAAGACGGTGCAATGTCGGATTCTGTCAAATCCTGACGGGAAAGAAAATATATCCTCATAGCACACAAAGAAAACGCCTGAATCTGCAAAACAGGGTTCAGGCGTTGATCGTCAACCTAAAGCAATCAGATTCGTTTCCTGATGACTGGGATGATCGCATGGGCCATATCCAGAAATGTCTGCCGCTGATCCGGTGTCAATTCCTCTGTATGGGCAAGTTCGTTGATAAGGTTCCGCGTCTCAGCAGGTATGCGGCCAGTCAGATAATCCATAGACACATCCAACTCATTTGCGATGGTAATAAGCAGGGCCAAACTCGGTTTGCGGGCACCGCATTCAATGTGCGCGAGGCTTTCATTGGCTACGCCGATCCGCTCAGCAAGCTTTTCCACCGTAAATCCGGCTGCTTTCCGAGCCGTTCTGACGCGCTGGCCGATCACTTTCATATCGAGCTCCATCATGTACCTCCGTATCAGATAGGTACATTTAGTATATTGGAAAGACTTATGCCAAAGAATGAGCAGTTGGGTACATAAACCAGAACCCAAACAGCCCGTTAGATACTATTACTGCTGCAATGGGCGCATCGCCTATAGATGAATGCGTGAACGTGGAGAGATAACGATGTACAGTCTTAACCGAGTTTTGAAAGCGATCGAATCTATAAGCTATTAAAATATCCTCTCCAACCGCAATGGCCGGAGAGGATTAATCGATCTGACACAAAAATGCTCCTGAAGATGTGAATGTATCCTTTAGTATAGTTGATATTTTGCAAAACAGCAACCGATTTTCCCGCAAATACAGATTTTCATCCCATAGCACAATAATCGCTAAATATTTAGTGTAAAATCCCGTCTTGATTTTTCAAGTCGGCGACAGTAAAATTTGGGCGTTGAGAACAACCCTGAAAGAGAAAGGACGGTATGCAGTTGTGAAAACAATTCGTTTATATTTCCTTGCGAATATCTGTGTGCCTTATTCTGTTCTGCATCCAAGGGGGTAGTTTTGCTCTTGCATGGCAGCACGGATGGGCCAAACGCCCTTCCGTGCTTTTTCTTTTGATTTCTTGCCGCTGGAGAGGAGGTTAAAATATAGGCAAGTCTTTCATAGATGAGTTGATAAAAGCATTTTCCTTGACCGCAATGTTCCTACTAAAGCCATCGTCATTAAAGGAGGCTGCTCATGTACTTTACGAGTCTTATTGCCTATATCGTGATCGCACAAATTGTTGCGTCTTTCATTCGAGTCATTCTTGAACAATGGTCTAAACGTACCGGGAAAGCGTCCGATTCGCCCAATTTCTTGGTACATTTGGGCGTAACGCTTGTCAGCGTTGGGCTCTTCTTTTCAAATTATGCCTTGGAGTTGACGCCGACATTATTTGACTTTATGGAGCCGTGCATTCTCATTAACACAGAAGACGGGAGCAATACGGCTGTTGTTACAATCGAAAGCGAAACTTCCTTTTTCACACCCAGCATCTACTATACGGTTAAAGCGGTATCGAATGGCCTGGAAGCAGATCTATCCGACAAAGATTACACCCTTTATGAAGATCATTTTACGCTCGACGCTCCATCTATTGTGAAAGCGTATAGTGAAGTGCTGGGAATCCGAACGCGTCTGATAAAGGCATCGTATTCGCCGCAATCCCCTACCGCGGAACCTCTGCCGCCGGAGGATGTCCCGGTATTTGATACCCCCAGTTCGAATGACCCTGTACAGTCAGCAGGCGGCAAGAATAGCGAATCGGAATCTGGTGCGGGAGGTGCCGGGACATACGAAAATGGCGGCGATATATTTTCTGAAAGTATATATGACTCACCGGCTCCTCCTATTTCCGAGATTGGGCTTAGTGTACCCGATTTTCTGACCGTGGGGGACGAGCTGTTTGCAACTGCAATCGTGTATCCTGTTACGACAGACCAGAGGTCTCTATTTTGGGAAACCAGCGACGGAAATGTGCTGTCTGTCGACGACGAGGGGTATATCTGCGCTTTGAGCCCAGGCAATGTACTCCTTCGGGTCACTTCTGAGGTGAATCCCTCGGTCTACACGGAAAGGCAGATTTACATTGAATCACTGTTTTCCTCCGATGACGATGACAGTGTGAGCGATCTTAGTGTGGACGATATTTTTTTCATTGATGTTGGTGAGAGGCGTCGGATAATTGGTTGGGATGAGTCTATAGAGGCATCTCACATTGAACGAATCGGCTGCGGCGTAATTGCCGATATTGATATTATAGACGGTTGTATTATGGGTATCTCAGAGGGTACAGCTATTATTGAAGCGTGTGTATCTACATCCTGCGGGAATATATCTTACCGATGGAAGGTAGTCGTATCCGATCCGGAAGCGAATTTCGTCACAGATGAATAAGGGGATCAGCGGGAGCGGCCCAAAAGCCGCTCCCGCTTTGTCCCTTTGTGATTTTATTTTCGGAAATAGAAAAAATGATTTTGGAAAATAGGCTGCGGATGGCGAGGCATTCTTTGCGTTACCACTTACTCATGATTTTTCCGAACATCTGAAGCTTTTCATCGTCGTAGCGCTGGACAACCAGCATCACGTTCTCACCCACCATGAAATCGGAGTCCTCGTGCTGGAAAGAGTAATTGCACATACAGACCACGCCATCGGTAAGGTTGCAGAAAACGCCGCCGCCATATTTGCCGGAGATCACGGCGAGGCGGCGGGAGCCGACGGGGTGGCGCTGTTCCGCTCCAAAGAAGGGATTGACCTCCGTCTCCTTGATGGAGATGACCAGTTCATCTTTGTCGGGGTCGTAGACCTTGACAATACAATCCAGTTCCATGCCGGGATGGTACTCGTCCCGCAGGTCGGGGATGGCGGCATAGCGCATCTCCCGCTGGGTAAGGTCAAGATCATGGCCATAGCAGTCCGCAAGGCAGCGCCGGGGACCGACTGCCAGCAGCCGACACTTCACACGGGCGCCGATCCGATGGAGATCTTCACGATGGCCAAAGAAGTAGCGCTGGCTTCGCCCGGCAAGGCGGCGGGAGCCGATGGCAAATCCAGCCTCACGCTCCACCTTGATGATCACAAGGTCAACATTGGCCCCAACCATATTTTCCAGCACATAGTCAGGCCGCTCACTGCCCTCCTCCCACATTTCCGAGGCGGGGATTACAATGCGCACACGATAGGGTACCACGATGGCGCAGTACATGGTCCGCTTTTCCCGCTGCTCCGTTTCCCGGTTCCAAACATAGATGGAGAGCGGATCCACGCCGATGATCGTGCCGGTAATGGCGCTGCGGCCACGGTAGGAAGCATAGATGGAGTTCCATTCCTGCCGCTCCTCCGGCGTTAGTCCCCGGTCAAGTTCATTGAATTTCAGCTCGTAGAAAAGCTGGCGGTCACTTTTACCTGCAGCCTTGGGCGCTTTTGGCGGCACAGGCGGCTCCGGAGGTGCGGGCGGTTCTTCTTGGGCCTCCTGCTTCGGTTCGCCAAAGCCCCAGTCGCTCTCCTCCGCATCGGGAACAGGCGGCTGCGCAGGAAGCTCACTCTCCGGCGGCTCGGTAAGATCCACGCTGTACGCTTCTGATTCCAATGTGGCTTCGTGCGCTTCCGGAAGCTTCCCAGGCGTCATGTTTAACGCGCTGCCGGTGTCCTCAACCGTGTCTTCGAGCGGCGCTGCGTCGGCGGGCGCATTGAGCACGCTCTCCACCGCGGCAGATATTTCACAGCTGCCCACAGCGGCAGCGTCCTCTGGGGACATTTCTTCCGCCGGTGCAGAGCCTGCTTCTGACATATCCAGACTCCCCACAGATCCTTCGGCAGGAACATCTTCCTGAGTTCCCTCCGGCGCGGTATCTTCTTCGGTGCTCACGCTGCCCGCTTCGGACACAGTTGGTTTGTGGGAGCCTTCAGAGCTTTCCGGCTCGGACGCTTCGCTGTCGGGTGGACGGTCATGGGGCGTTACTTCTCCCATGTCTGCCGCAGTATTCTCTTCCGGCGCTGTCGTCTTGGGTGTTTCCTCTTCGGGGGTGATTTTCTTTCTTGCCATATTAGTGTCCTCCTGATGTTATATTTTTTTTGGCTCCTGCGAGCCAAAAAAGCGATGGGAACCGTCTTTCTGGCGGACGGCAAAGATATGGTGACGCGGGAGCGCAAGACCATAGCCGTTGGGACGCTCCGAGATCCAGATGATCCGCTCCCCTTTCATACGCGGTACTACGGCGATGCGCGCAGGGGTATCCATCCACGCCACCGTGAAAAGATAGGAAAGGTCCTCACCGCTTCCAGCAAAGCGGAGCAGAAAGGGTTCCTTCAGCCGCTCGGGGGAAAAGAAAGCCGGAGCACAGCCGCTGAGCTCCAGCATGACGTCGATAGCCTCCAGGTACCGGGGATCTACCGTGCGCTCCCCATAGCAAACCACATCTTCCTGAAAGCGCACAAAGTTCGTCCCCGCCCGCAGCTGACGGAGCATAACATCCATGCGGTGCTGGGAGATCTCGATTTCCTGGGACCGGTAGTGTTGCGCCGTCAGCGCGCAAAGCTGTGTTGAGCGGATATATTTGATTTGCCGCAGCACGGAAATGATGTATTTTTGCTGATTGGATAGCAGCATATCGCACTCCTCCTTTTACGCCGTTGACGAGATCGAGTTGAGATACGGGTCGATCATCAGATCGCTCTCACTCTCGGCAATACAGTTGAACAGCACGGCCATGGTATAGGCCGTGCTGTTCTTCACAGTTTCTTCTCGATTTTCACGCAGCTTATATTCCACCTCCCGCAATATCATGCCGTCCAGCCGCCTCAGCTTTGCACGGACCCTGCTTTGCGGCAGCGTGGCGTTTCCGATGCGGTAGCTGTCCGAGTAATAAAGCCGCTCGATGGCATTTTCAAATACCAACGCCGTCTCCGGGGAAAAGGAGTCCAGTTCGCAGGCATCCAGAATATCCAGAAAATCCGCTTCTCTTTCCTCGTCCGTCAGTCCGTCACGCGCGCTCGCGAGACAAGACGGACTGACTTCAATCTGACTAAGATCTATTTTTCTATTTTCTTTCTTACTTGGCGCCATTTTCTGCGGTTCTAAAACCACCGTTTCCGCGGTTCTGGGGACACTTATTTTGCTGCCCTGCACCCGCAGATTCTGCGGTTCTTGCATAGCCGCAGGGAGTCCCTCCTCCGCAAGAGGCGCAGGATCGGCGGGTCTTGAACCGCTCTCTTCTTCCGGCGTGGTAAAGGGGGCGCAGGTATAGGAAGAATCATCCTGCGGTGTCACATAGGCAAGATAGATTTGATTGGCGTCACCGCGGCCGCAGCGCTTTTCCCAGACGAGTTCCAACTCCACCAGCTTCTTGAACGCTGCCGTTACCCTCTGCTCACAGATCCGCAGTTCTTTGGCGAGGGCCTTGCGGGGAAAGATCACAAAGACCTCACCGCGCTCATTGACCCAGCCATTTTTGCGGGAGAGCTGGAAGCGGTTCAAAAGAAAGGTGTAGGTCACCTTGGCCTCCAAACTCATTTCACAGTAGCGGGGATCTGAAAACAGCCAGCGGGGCATCTGCATATGGTAGATGCTCTGCACATCCGATTGGACCATCAGCTGAAAGGATGGCCGCTCTTTCATTTTTGCTGCCCTCATCGTGGGCACCTCCTTTTTCATCATGCAGGAAAGTTTTCATTCCGGAAAAGATAACTTTGTATTGCAATCAGCAATACAACTGGATATAATAATTCTGTGAAATGGAAAGGTGGTATGATTATGGCTTCAAAAACCGCAAATGTGACTGCCCGTGTTTTACCGGAAGTAAAGGAACAGGCTGAGCATGTCCTTGAACAGCTCGGGATACCCGTTTCCGTGCTCATCGACTCTCTCTACCGTCAGATCATCATGACCAACAGCATTCCGTATTCTCTGAGCGTTCCAACGATCCCTACGAGGGATAGCATGTCCGACGCACAGTTCAACACCGTGATGGAACGTGGACTATCTCAAGCTAAGGCGGGTCAGGGGCTCGATGTAGAGGAAGCGTTCCAAAAAATCGGAGAGAGCATCTAAATGGCATACACAGTAAAAATCACGAACTATGCCATCGGACAGATGCAGGAGGCAATGACCTATATTTCAAAGGTTTTGCAGGAACCCGCCGTTGCCCGAAAATGGCTGGCAGCGCTGAAACGGGAGATTTCAGGATTGCGTACCATGCCTCTGCGATTTTCCTTGGTGGAAGAAGAGCCTTGGCGGACGAGCGGCGTCCGGAAAATGCCGGTAGGCAATTTCATCGTTTATTACTGGCCGGACGAGCTTGCTAAAACCGTATGGGTCACGGCTGTAATATATGGCAGACGTGATCAGTTGGCGGCTCTGCGCAATGTGCCGCAATAAACAGTATGTTTTATAGCGGAAAAGAGACTGAGGAATCGGTCTCTTTTTTCTATATGCCACGGCCGGGCGGTATACGGCTGGGGTCGTCCAGTTCCTCCAATTCCGGGTCATCTCCGCCGATGATTGCGGAGCGGGTCATCTCCACCAGCCCGATATCCTCGGGGGCGGTTTCTACTGCGCCGGCAAGGTCATAAATGCACTGTGTACCGGATCTCTGCCGAGGGACAGCCGCCTTGGGCCTGCGGGTCGGAGACTTTTCTCCCTCTTTGACGGGATGCGCATCCTGCCGCCTGTTTTCCTGCAGCGGAGCTGACTCTGCCTGCCGCGGCGCGGATGCCGGGGCTTTTTGCGGGGTACCGGCAGCTTTTTCAGACGCACCCTTTTTCTCTTCATCCTCCCGGCGCTTCCACTCCGGCACATAATCAAAAACGCTGCACTTTACAAGTTCCTTGTACGCCGGCAGCTCCTCCAGCATGATCTTATAGAGTTCGGCGGGCTTATAGTGGTTGAGCATCACGATGCACTTGAACTTATCCAGCCGCAGAAATTCATCCGGCTGAATGAGATCGCGCTGGGTGTTGCTGCGGGTCTGGGAATAGGGGCGGGTCGTGCTGTATACGGGAGAAAAAAGAGGTGCCAGGGGGAACTGGTTGTTGGTGACGGAGATCGTGACCTTGCCGCACTTTTTGGCGAAGTATTCAGCGCTGGTCATATCGTTGCAGCCCATGTAGAGGGTCATATCAAAGGAACCAAGCTGGTTTTCCCACTCCATCCCCGGATACTTTTCTTTCCATTGAGAGAGGCTCTGCACCGCCACCTGCACAGACATATTGAAGCCGCGGATGGAGTTAAAGACATCGGAGATCCCCTCCATGTAACCGATGTTGAGGTATTCCTCCAGGCAAAAGTTTGTCAGCACCGGAAGACGCCCGCCGTGGAGACGTGCGTAGTTGGATAGCTGCGGAAAGGTCAGGGAGAAAAAGAGGGAGCTTAGAAAGCGGTAGGCACTGTCCTGCGCCGAGATGATGACGAAGTAGGCACACGGCCGCTGTCCTGGGAGCAGAAGATCCACGTCGTGGTTACGGGTGATCTTGTCCACCAGCGGGTTTTGAAAGACTGCAAGGCGGTTGCCAAGGCCGATAATGATATTGCCCCAGAGATTTTCACGCGCTTTCAGGAAAAGGCCGTGAGGGCCTTTGGCCGGATGCTCCGGCGGGAGCTCCGCTAAGGTGCGGTTGATCTCGTTGACGCTTTTATAGGCGAGGATCTTATAAACGTCGCCGAGGCTGCGCTGCTCCAAGGGAAGAAGATTGCCCTGCTCGTCCTTTTTATTGCAGACATAGTGGATGAGCGCCATCAGGAGGTTTAATTCTGCACGGCTCCAAAAGTCATCGGCTTCGTTGGGGCCGGAGGTATTTTGAATGATGGTATTTGCCACGGTGGTCACAAGGTCAGGATTGGTGTCCAACCCTGCAAGGCAATTCCAGCCATCCGAGTGCGCCATATCAAGGAAATTGACGGCTTTGACATAAAAGCCATTCTTTTCAAAGTATGGCGCTGTCATTTCAAAAAGCTCGCCCTTTGGATCTGTCGCGATTACGGACTCGGGGTGCCGCCCTCCATCACTGCTGCTGCGCTGGGCGCAGCCCATGAGGAAGGGAATGATGAAGCCTCTTGATTTATAAGAGCCGGGAGCCCCGATGCAGAGGATGTTGTTGTTCTGGCCCGGCACCATGCGGTGGGCAACATAGGTGGAATACTTGTCGGGATCGTCTGGCCGCTCCTTGATGCGGCCAAGGAGCATTCCGGTGACTTCTTTGGCGCTGCCCAGCTCCAGGTGCTCGGCAAGTTCTTTCTTCTTCGCAAAGCCGGAGGTGCCGTGGGTGCCGTCGGGAAGAATGTCGAAGCCGCGGGGGTCACGAGTAAAGTGGTAGCCGGAAAACCAGCTGTAGCCTTTCTTGGTGATCAGACATATCAGAAGAATGATCACAGCAGTAACGCCGAGGCCAAAGGGTGTAAGGACGACGAAGAGATTCCGAAAGGGGTTCAGTACCCAAATGCTCTCCACCTCCTCGCCGGCGGCGTGGAATACGGCCTGCTTGCCCAACTTGAGCGAGTTAAGCAGCATCCCATAAAAATACCAGCCCAAACCTCCAAGTACGCCATAAAGCGGGACACGGGCTTTATTACGCTCATACCAGCGGCCCCATTTATTTTCAATGCGATCCTCCAGCTTTTCCAGAAGCTTTGATAAGCGGGGCATCGACAACATCTCCTTTCTCGGTAAGGAATTGTGTGTGCGGAGGAAGATACAGGTCAGGAGTCCTGCCGAGCAGTTCAGTCAGTACATGATCCGTGACCTTGTAGACGGTGGCATAGCCGGGATCTGCATAGCGCCGCAGCAATAGTGCACTGCCCTGTCCCTCCAAGGCGGCAAGAGCAATGGGGAGACATCTCTGCTGCTTTGCAATTTTGATGGCAGCGTCGATCCGCCGCAGATCCATATCGGCGCCGACAACAAAAGGGCGGCCATTGTATAGGCCGTCCCATGAGGGGATCTCCTTCGGCGGAGGCTGATAGGCGGAGCGCAGCATGAGGCGAGCAAGTTTTTCACGGTAGTCCGGTACGGCCATGATCTGAAGCTGCTGTGAACCTGTTTCGTCGCAGGAAAGCAAGTGGATCGGCGCATGGAACTCGCGATAGGCTTCGCCGTACCGGATCAGCTTCATTTCCTTCTTTTCATCCCGTACTTTTAATTCTTCGATAATATCGGTATAGCTTACACCGGCAAAGAGGAACGCCCGCCGGGTGTCCTTGCCGAAATTGGTGTGGTTATGGAAGGCTGACAGTTCATCATTTACCGACATGCGGCCGATACCTGGACAGACAAAGTGTGCAGCGTAGTAGACGCCGCCTAAATGGATGATGGCACCGACTCTGGAACTGCCCCACGGATTACGCCCCCTGCTCCTTGTGATCGAGGTGAGAAAGAGCGAAGGGTTCTCATGCTCGGAGCGCACTGCAGTCATAAATACATCAACGCCTGCATGGTAGGCAGACAGCACCAGTTGGGATAAACGGACGCGCCGCACAATGGCATCTTCGTGATAGGAAAGACTCAGCGCAGGGACGGCTCCCTTGAAGATCACATTAAGGAATGCCCTGCCGCTGCTGGTGAGCGTCAGCGTGCCGCTTCGCTCGTGGAGCTTGATAAGGCCCAGTATCATCAAATTTTCACGCTCTGCTTTTGTAGAAATACTGTTCAGATCTTGGGGCCTGATGTTTTGGCACCAGCACAAAAGGCGCAAAACATCCATGTCCCGTGCGCTGAAGATCACACCGTAAGCCCCCCTTTCCCTGTTCCTGCGAACGCCGAAATCGCCCTTGCGCCGCACACGGCGCAAGTACAATTTCGGCGCTCTATTCCGGCCTCTATGCGGGGTCAATCTGTTGCCCCCGCATAGTAGACAGATGAGTATGTGTTTTTGGCTGCCTGCTCCAAGGGAAAAAGTCAGCAATATCAAGGCTTTTCACGTCTCAGACACCCAACAGGCCGATGGTTGCGGGAAACAGGCGGAAAAAGGGCCTTTTTGTGCAGGCGTCTGTTGGGTGTTTTACCGTCTTTCAGCTCAACACCATTGCCCGGAATAGAAGTTCTGGCTGGCATAGTCGCTGGAGTGGGCGGCAAAGAAATCATGGGCATCCTCCAAGGGTAGCAGCGTAATATGGCAGCACTCGCATTTGGTGTCTTGCGTAGAAAGAAGCGCTACGGCCAGCGTGTGCTGGTCATCATCGGGAATGAGCCGCCCCTTGACGGCGTTGCTCACAGCCTTCCATCCCTTATTGTCCTGATCGTAGATGTGACGTCCTTCGATGCTGGTATGCTCGTCGATCACGAGCATGGCGCGGGAATAAAAGGGCAGCTCCTTTCCGCAGGCTTCATATCCATCCAGCAGGCGGCGAATGGTATCGCTCAGCCAGTTGGGTGTCTGATACCGGCAATGAGGCAGCAGCGTATGGAGCGTAATGTGGAGCCAGTCATAGCCAAAGGACTCTACGCTCCCTGCAATATCCACCGCGGGCAGCACCGGTTTATGGGCGAAGCCGCCAATGCCCGGGGAATACCGCTCACAAAGCTGACGCAATTCCAGCGTAGAGCGCTCGAAGTGCTCCATGGTCTGCTCCAGTGTTTTTTGCAGCTTGTTGGGGTTCATCTGCGCACCATCGGTCAGCGCCACCAATGAGCCCGTCACGCTGAAGGCGTTCCCCACAAGTTCCTGAATACGGATCATGTCCTGTTTCATGTCATTCATCATTCTGCTCCATTCTTCCCCTGCGCAGATCCGTGGGCGATGTGGTGATTGCCTCATACTCCTTTGCCGTGGTATGAAATGCCACCGGCACATGGTTATAGCCAATACAGAGCAGGCCCTCACCGCGGCGAAAACGGGTAATTTGACGCACCTCGTCTTCGGATAAGTTCAACTTATCTTGGATCAGCCTTGCCTCCTGCTCTTCCATCTGCATAACGAGCTTGATGCGGCTGGCGTCCAGGATACCCTTGCCGTAACTGCCGCCCTCCAGGCCAAACAGATCCTGCATCCCCTGCGTGCTGGTGACAGCGATACCGCCAAGACCGCGGATCGTCTTCACCATTTCCAGAATGAAGCCAGCGGCCTGCGGGTTGGCTGTAGCGCCCACAAGGCTCCACAGCTCATCTGCCAGCAGCGCTGAAAGGTCGCTTTCACAGTTCATGATAAGATCATAGGCAATGCTGGTGGCCCAGAAGGTACCGTCGGCGATCATATCGTCGGGCATACCGGAGAGGTCAAGGACAATGTACTTGTTGTCAAGGTCAATATCGTTTCGCCCGGCCATGGCAGAGGCGGAGCCAGTAACATAGCGGGAGAGAACGACCGCCAGATACTGCGTATCAGGATTTTCTGAAAGCACCTCGTACCAGTCGGAAATAATCGGCATGGTGCGAAAATCACCGTTTTCATCCACGATGGAACGGTTGTCAAAGGTAATGCCGTAGCGGCCATACACCTCCACCAGAGATGAGTCCAGGCGGCTTTTATCCTCCTCGCTCAAATCTTTTTTCTTTAGAGAGAACCAGATAATAAGCTGGGAGATTTTATCGGCCAGCACAGAATCGTCGCGGGCGGCGATGTTTTTCAGCTTTGCGTAAGAATCCAGCGACTTGCGCCGAATTGCCATCAGGTTCGGACAATCCTTAGAGGAAGGCGACATTCGCAGGTACAGTCCGCCCAGCTTTTCACAGAGTGGGCGGAACTCATGCCCCTTTTTCGGGGCAATGATGATAACGCGCTTGCCCTGCTGGCGAAGCCTGCCGCCGAGGCACTGGAGCGTAACTGTCTTGCCCGCGCCAGTAGAGCCGCCGATCCACCAATTTCCGTTGGTGTACTTGTAGTCATCGTATGGGTCAAGGAATACCGGAGAGCGGTTATAGAGATTCAGCCCTAAGAAGATGCCGTTGTGGTCACTCAGCTCATAAGAGGCAAAAGGAAATGCCGCAGCCACACCGGAGGTCAGCGCATTGCGCCGAGCCTTACGTTCAATGTCCGGATCAAGGGCCAGAATGGGGAGCGAGGATAAAAACGCCTGCTCATTTTTGTAGTCACAGCGCCGGGCGATCATGTCCACGGACACACAGAGCTTTTCCACTTCCGTTGCCCGCTGTTCCAGTATCTCGGGTTCAGGAGCCGTAACTTCAATGAGGGTGTGCATATAGTAAAAGTCCTCACCTTGACGGTTCATGACGTCCTTGAGATAGAGGCCGGAGTTGATGGCGCTGTCCAGTTCCTCATAGTCCTGACGGGTATCTCCTACGTCTCGCATGCGGGAGCGGTTCACCATTGTTGTCTGTGCGATTTTAGAGAGGATTTTTTCCTTGGACTGCCTTTTAATAAGGAAGCTTATGTTGATGCCCTCCCCTGCTTCTACTAACGGAGCAAGCCAGCATGAGCCAACTGTGGTAGAGTAGCCATACCCGGTGATATAGAGGTAGGTGTGGTATACGCCGTCTACAACAATGTAGTCCTTGCTTTTCGTATCCACCGTGGTAGGGGCCAGAATATCGAGGATCGTGGTAGACCCTGCCTCCAGCTCTGCGAGGTCAGGCTTTTCCTCACCAAAGATCATGCGCTTTATATAAGGCTGTCGTTCGGCTTGTGTCTCTTTCACCGCCTTGTCCTTTTTCTTTTTTCTGAGAGCGGCAGGCTCAGCTTTGGTGTTTTTCTTTTGTGTCCGTTCACTTTTCAAGTTCGTGTCACATCCTTTTCTTGAAATCATGCCGAAATTGCGTATAATAAAAGTAGAGAGTGCCTATATTCACTACGGAAGGAGCTGTTCTCATGATTTATACAATAGATGAAATCAGCCGCCGGATCCGCCCCGTAGCGGAAAAATACCATCTCAAGACTGTCTATCTCTTTGGCTCCTATGCCCGCGGTGAGGCACGGGAGGATAGTGATATCGACCTGCTGGTAGATCTGTCCGGAGCCGACCTATCCGGCTTTTTTGCGATTGGCGGACTCTATAACGACTTGGAAACAGCTTTACAGAAAGAAATCGACCTCCTTACAACAGCATCTTTCGAGCAGCCATGCCATAGAATGAGCGATAAACTGTTCCAGGAAATCGTCAATAAAGAGCGGAGGAAAATCTATGCTGTCGCGTGATTTACAGCGAATTTTGAAGATTCGGGATTATTGCCTGAATATTCAAGACACGGTGGCTCGTTTTGGCGAATCGCCGGAGGGCTTTCTGTTAGACAGCGACTACCAATACTCTATTGCGTTCAGTATTCTTCAAATTGGAGAACTGACAGCCGGCCTATCCGAGGAATACCGTAATTCCACAAAAGCTCAAATTGAGTGGGCTCATATTAAAGGCGTGCGGAATATTATTGTTCATGACTATGGCAAGATACAGCTTGACCGAATATGGGATATCGTCAATAAGGATATTCCCGTTCTGAAAGCCTTTTGTAACGAACAATTACCTCCCGAATACCGTCAAGATGAGTGAGTTGCAGTTTGCAGCTCACTCATCTTCATAAATACCGTGTACGGCTGTCGTCATATCAAATACGCCATCCGGCAGCCGGACGCGCTGGCTGGTCTGCTTGCTTAGGATCTCATAGAGCAGCTTGAGCACAAAGTTGTCGCTGTAACGGGGCTCCAGCACCTCCAGCTCGCAGACATCAAGGTACCTCCGTGCGGTATCAGCCTCCTCGTTGAGCCGCTGAATGATAGAATCTACCGTGTTTCGTTTGGCTCTCATGCCGGGCTCGTACTGGAAGACAAGAAAAAAGCGGTGCCGCATGGCATCGCTTGCAATTCCGTTGCCGATCTCCCGGATGTTATCCTCGATCATCTCCCGGCACGCCTCGTTGTCCTCTTTTTCCGCATAACGCTGCATCTGCTCTACATACGCCTGTGTATCCGCCGGCAGCGTGCGGGCTACCATCTGTAAATCGTTCGGTGCGATCTTGAGATAGGCGGCAAAGGCGGAAATAATGTTCTGCCGGTCATTGGTGGATTTCAGGTAAATATTGACCGGCAGCAGCTCAAGTATCTTTACAAACCGGCCATCCTTTGTAATGACAACGCCGCCGATGATATTTTTAATGGGAAGCCATGCCTGGATGCTGTCACGGTATGTTCCACCGTCACTCCCGGATTTCACGCCTCCGCCAAAAATCACTTCCTTTAAGTTCATTCTTTGACCTCCCCTCGGAATAAAATGATCCGGCGTCTCTTGCGCCACCGCCACCAGCAGCCCAGCCAACGTGTCATGCTGTCATCGTTGATCCCGATCAGGCCGAAGCCGCCAAGTGGCACAACGATCACCAGCGTCACGATGACCTTTGTGGTCAGCGAGAACGGAAGAAAAGCGATGCAAAGGTATAAAGCAGGAACCGTCATGATCACCGCCTCCACCAGATTTCGAAGTTCAAAGAGGCCCATGACGCGGCCAGCATCTGTGAAGTTGGTGGGAATGTGGTAGACCTCATAATTCATCGTTTTCCACCTCCACGGGTTCTAACAGGTGTCCCTGGTACCGCCGCAGCACCTGCTCCGCACCTGCAAGAGAACTCTTGCGTGTGCGGAGCACCTCAGACATTGCACGGCCAAGAACAGCTTCATTGTTTTCGGTGCGGCGGATGTTTCCCAATTCTAACGCACTCAGGTACTGATTACTGACGCCGCTGTGCCGCTCCAGCTCCAGCAGCGAAATATTGTATTTTAATCGTATTGCCCGTAGACGGGTCATCTTTTTCATCAATTTGCCTCCCGGTAGTCAATATAGGGGAGCTTTCCCCAGCCCTGCCAGTTTCGGTCGCTGACCTTGGTTTTCACAACGCCTTTGCTTGTCCCCATGGCCTCAATGGCATAGCCGCCGCCGATGTAGACCCCGGCATGCCCGCTTTTCCAGAGCATGAGGCCAGGGATTTCAGGCATGGTAGATATAGTACCGTAGTCCTGATTCAATGTCCCCGCGTTTTTGCACGCCTGATACATCTGGTCGGCGCCGTAGTCCGGCATCCCGTTCGTCGCATATTTGATGGTCATACTTTTGGTATCGAGCCAGCCGTAGCCCTTGATGAGGCCGATGCAGTCAGCGGTGCGGCGACCAAGCCAATGATTCTCGATAAAATTGGCATAGTTTCCTACGCCCTCCGGATACTGTTGCTTTTTATACTCAAAGAGTGCCGGAGTAAGGACATTGCCGTAGGTACCCCAGACATAGCCCCAGTTATTTTCCCAAGCCTGTATGGCGTAGGCCGCAAGATCCAGATTGTTCTTTGTACTGGGATCAACGAAGCCGGATATATCGATCTCGTTATCATAGCCGCTGCCGTACTCAACATCACCGGAATAAGACCCGTCACCACCGTAGCCTGGCTGGTAAGGCTCATAATAGGATCTGTATTTGTTGATGGCGTCGCTCTCTTCCAAGGTTTCATAGAGAGTCCCAGCCCAATGCCGCGCCTCCTCGTCAAAACCCAGATCCTCCATGAGCTTTTCCGGGTCAAGATGCTTGACCTCGACCTGCAGCGTTGTGATGACCCCGTCCTCGTCATCACCTATGAAGCTGAGCGTTGGGGTATAAGATAGAGTGGATTTGCAAAAGTCACGAATGAGATCGGCGCTCATGGTGTTGAGGTCTTGCTGGTGAGCAACGGAGTCGATGGCGATGACCCAAAGCAGGTCCTCTTCCGTCATAGAACTGACAATTTCGATATGGTCGATGGCCGTGCCGTTTTCCTCGTATTCCGCGGCAATACCGGTTATGACCGAGTCGATCTGCGACCCCTCAAAATCACCGAGCGTCATATAGACACCGCCGAGCGTCATGGCTTGCTGTGTCATCTGCACGATGGTGTCTTTCTCTGACGAATTGTAGCCAAAGAAGATGTTGGGGAGCGCCGTGAAGATCACCATGGGGATCACAATGAGGGCAATCAAAACGGATAGCAGAATTTTCAATAGAAACGGAAATGCCTCCTGGGCTGCTACGGCAGCAGCGCCATACACCCCAGATGCCGCAGCTGCCCGGATCATGCGGTAGGCAGCCCTCACGGCGCGAGCAATGTCCGCAGCCGTTTGGAGGCCGGAGCGGGATTTATCACGTTCATTCATGCTTTTTACCCCGCTGCTTTCGGCTTGGTCTGCCATTTTCCTCTTTTTTTGTGTTGCCCTTGATGACTGCCGAAGCCGACGGTTTTGTAAGAGCCGGCGTGCTCTTGGCCGCTATAATACTGCTGCCCGCAACGGGCCGTGTCGCCGCACTCTCGGGGCGGCTCACCTGATTTCCTGCTGGGCCGGGGTGCCGGACGGGCATTGCACCCTTGGAAGGCGGTGTACTGCGGATCTCAGTCGGGCGCAATTCCTGCCGTGCCGGGCTGGATTGCCGTGTCTGGATAGAAGGTGCTGTGCCGGGCTGTGGAATATTCCTGCTGGGCCGGGGTGCGGCGGCAGCAGGCTTTACAGAAGATGTACTTGATGTCATCCGCTCTCCTGGGCTGCGTGTCGGCCTATCGGCAGGCACCTGCGTGGGATGTAGTCCGGGTGATGTTCCTGCTATGCCGGGACGCGACACCTCTGCATGAATTGCAGTCTGCTGCGATGTAGGGCTGCCGCCCTGCGTCGGTGTTATATGCGGCTGCGGCGCTGGGCGCTGCGTATACCGCGTTCCTGCTGCCGCGGCCTGTGGTGTCTGCTGGCCGCCGGATGTGGGCGGAGGGGAAATTCCTGCGCCGCCGGTCGATAGCTTTTGTGTCGCTGTTTGAACTGCGTGGTTAGCGGACTGCAGCGGTGTGTGCTCGGCTGGTATAGCGCTATGCACAGCGCCGCTGTTCACCTGACTTTGTATTCTTTGAGCGTTTACCTGAGAAATGCGGGGCGGAGACGGTGCGGCCGGGTTTCCTGCCGGATTGTGCGACACCGAAGCTGGCATTCCAGCTGCTGTGCGCTGAACGGTGGCAGCTGCCCAAGTGGGCGTATTTGCGGCACTCGGCCCTCGCACAGTCGAAGGCTCGGTATTTCCTGCGGCATTGCCCGCGGGAACGCTGCCCGGCGCAGAGCGGCTGACTGTCGGCACATAATTAGGTGCCCGCCGCGAGCCATGCGGCACGGAACTTCTTCGGGCTTCTGCCATTTTGAACGAGGTCTGGCGAATAGCAGAACCACTCTGCGATACCGCGCTTGCGGTACGTTCCTGCGCGGATGCCTGTGCCGCGCCCTGCTGAACACTATTCTGCTGAGAAACAAAACTCTGCTGACCTGCCGCCTGCGAAGAGTTTTGCTGCTGCGAGGCTTTCTGCGTATGATAGCTCGCGGTATATCCCGCTGTGCTCTGTCCGCTGAAGGGTCCGCCTGTGCGCGGCCCGCCAGTCGGCGTATTGGGTGCGGCTCCCCGCCCGTCTTTTCCTGTGGGCTTTCCGAAAGTCTTGGTAATCTGGGAAGCAGTCGTGCGCACGACGGCATAGGTCAACGCACCGGGAAGCCCCCTGCCAAGAGAGTCGCCCGTGATGGCCGGGTTCAGTCCGATCCGGGTGATGATCGCATCCGCTTTTCTCGCCACCTTCACGATTGTCAGGATCAGAACGATCCACGGGATGATATCAAGGCCGGTCGGCACAGTTGAGAGGACAGACAAAAGCATTTTGAAAAAGATCACATTCGTTACCATCAGCGTACACATACTCCCGAACATCCTGCACCAGCCGCTAAATATTTCCGAGGTGCTTTTGCTGCCGCCCATGGCAAACGCCAGCGGCGCCGTTATGGTAAGCACGGCGAGGATCACATATCGTTCTGCGATCTCCAGCAGAAGCCGGAATACCTTGAACATGATGATAATGCCGAAGATGATCACCAGCAGCCACGCCGCACCGAGAGAGCCGAACACACTCGCATCCACCAGCGTCACATCTATGGCGTCTGGGATCTCCAGCAGCTCCATGATCTTCGCTGTCATATTCAGGCCGATCTCACAAATCTGCGGGCTTGCCAGCAGCAAAAAGGAAAAGACGAAGGTACGCGTGAACAGCAGCTTGGGGTCCTCTCCGTCAAAGCCTATGCCGGACGCCATGCTCCGAAGCGCCTGAAAAACAAGGTTGCCGAGCAGAAGCGCCCAGCCAGCGGCAAGAAGCATTTGCGCGATGCTGTCCATGACGGGGACATGGCTTTTCATATATGCATAGTCCATACTCATGATCCCCAGCAGCGATGAGGAAAAATATTCCCAGCATTCCAGTGCAAGGCCGTAGAACCACTCCATAAAGCCTTGAAAAATCAGCTCAAGCAATGTGGACACCTCCTTTTGCCGGAGCTATTGCGGGTCTTACGGAGTCAGGGTCGCAAGGCCGTCGAACAGCGGCGTAACATAGGCAATGAAAGCGCCGATGCCGTTGATGATGGCCCATGCGATCCATATGCGTTTGAGCCAATCCCATGCCTGATCGACCTTATGTTGGTTGTTGGATAGTTTTGCGCCAACGACTGCCACAGCGGACATCAGGCCTGCCAGAACCGTGCTGATACCGGCAATCTTGCCATAGACATCTACAATGATCCGGTTGGCCGCCGTCCACATATCGTCTGCGGCGAAGGCCGGTATCGTTACGGCAGCGGTGATCCACATGAGCATCATAGCGGTCACGTACAGCTTGAAGTATTTTTTTGTCATAAAAAGAAAGCTCCTTTTCGTAGGAAGTAATAGGCCATGGCGTTTACCCATCATATCGTCCTTGCAATCAACTTACCGGTTTGATATAATTGCCATGTTGTGAGGTGAGATACTTGAATTTTACGGATGAAGAAACCGCTATGATTGAGGGCATCCTTGGTGCGTTTTTCTTTGGCGAAAATGTGTCGGAAAATATCCGTACTGCGTATGCTCATGCACGGCAGCACCTTGCAACAGACACCTTGGATAAGGAAGATTTTCGACGCATCGCCAACGCAGTCGATTTTGCAATGAAAAATCATTTTTGTGAGTCCTGCAATCGGGAAAGTCAGCGGGTCATGACAACGATCCTAATAAAGGCAACATCCGCCTTCTGATGGCATAGCGGCTGTGGGATTTTGCATTTATGAAACAGCGATCTGCCAGCCATTTTCCTCAAGCATAAAAAAATACGCATATGTTCTCGGAGCGGCGCTTTGCAGCGCCGCCATTTTTTTGCTGTTATCGCGGTAAGTGAGCCAATACACGAAGCAGTCCGCAAAATACTCCCGCTCGTTGGTAAGCGCATACGGGCGGAGCAGGACTGCCGCGGTTTCAGCCTCTTCCTGATAGAAGTCTTCCGCCTGAGATGGGAAGCCCATCAATTCATCGAGAAAGTGGCCGAACTCGTGGACGGTGGCTCCCGCCGAGGATACGGTGATTTGGCGGCTTCCGTAATTGGTTGCCCCGATACAGCTCATATTCAGTTCTTCACTCAGCCTTGCAAGATATTCATAGTCAATGGTGTACTGCCAACCTCTTTCCGCAAATGCCTGCCGGATCGGTTCTGGGATCTTTTGGAGTTCCAGCAGATAGCTGTTCAGATGGATGCCTTCTTTATTATTCAGAGGGATCGTCTCCAGAATGGGTGGCAGTGCAACAGCAAATTCCCCGTTCAAAAGAGTATAGAGAAGATCCGCGGCCTCACCCCGCGTGATGATGTCTGTCCCCGCACAGGTGTCTTCGCATAAACCAAACTCCACGGCAGCATGGAAGGCATTGTCCTGCGGAGACAGGGCTTCCCCATCCGGGTATAGCTGAGAACTGTAAAGGGCAATGTCAAAGGCAGCAAAGCCGCTTTCATAGATGGCATAACGGCACAGTTGAGAGCCCGGCGCCGCAATAGCCGTCAGATTCAGCCATCCATCCGCATAGCCCTGGTTGATACAGGCATCACCGCCATAGCCGGCAGAATCCGCAAGGGCATCTTCTTTATCAAAGGCCCGGCAGAGCATCGTTGCCCATTGGCGCACCGTAATCGGTGTGTCCGGTGCATACCGGTTATTTCCCGTACCATAAGTAATGCCCTGACCGGCAAGGTAAGTGACGCTTTTGTAAAACGGAGATGTCTCCGGCACATCAGAAAAGCCGTCAGAGGCGGCAAAGGCGGAAACGGACAGCAGTACGCTGATAATCAGCGTCAAAAGAACGGCAGAAAATCCCTTTTTGCGTTTCATGATTCAACTCCCATATTAAAATTGGGAAAGCGCCCCGGATAGGGCGCTTTCCCTGAAAAGGAATGGATTTAGTAGCCAGTCTTGGGGAGTGTGGGTGTATTCCAGAGGCGGCGGATGATCGTCACCCAGCTTGCCGTTGCGGTCTGCCAGGTACCCTGATATTTGCCGCCCGCATCGGCGCGGTTGACCATCTGATAGCCATTGACCGCGTTTCCGTTTACCAGCACGCTTAGCGTAGGATTGACAACGCTCTGGAAGCCGACAGGAACCTTGCCGAAGTCAAAATAGATGTCAGTGACCACCTCGCCCGCCTGCATAGGAATGGCATTGAGGGCAAAGCTGTAGTTGTTGCTGGTGAGCAGGTTGGAAGCCAGCACCTGATAGCTCGCGTTGTAGTTGGTTTTGTAAAGGACACGGTAATTGAGCCGTGCGCTGTATGTGCCGGTGGTGAGCATTGTGGGTCTAGCCACATCATAGGGAATTTTATCGTGCCAAAAATAGGACTCCAGCGGCACATTGGAGGTGTTCGCCACCGTCAGATCATAACGCACGGACTGGCCTGCCATGACCTGTGCGTTACCACGTTTGGTGATGGAAACACCAAGATTTGCTGCTTTATCGTAAGCAGAAATTTTGATGATCTGACCGGGATATTCCAGCGTCACATCATGCACGGTGGGATCGATCTGCCAGTAGGACGGTGCTGTGACTTCACGAATCTGATAACGGGTCAGAGGCAGCGGCTTACTGGCGGCAACACCTCTGGCATCGGTTGTAATGTAGTCCACCACCTTGCCGCTGCGGGCGTTGACGATTTCATAGACAGCACCCTTGAGCGGGGTTCCTGCGGCGGTGCCGGTGACTTCGTTGTATTCCGCAGCGTACTTGTAGATCTGAATCTGGCCTGTGACTGCGGTATTTTCCCATTCGATCTCGACGGTTTTGCCCGGTGAGACATAAACGGTCTTATACTGCTTGTCAAGGATATAACCGTCCGCTGCTTCCAGTTCACGGATATAGTATTTTCCTGCGGTCAATTCTTTATCAACATAGGCATATCCGTCCTGATCCGTTGCGACCTCCATGATGGGGTTCCTGCCGGAATCGTAGATAACGAAGGTAACGCCATAGATGCCATCGCCGGTGTTGGCGTCGATCTTGTGGATGAGGATGGAACAGGCCTTGCGATTGGTAATCTCCAACGTGGCCGTCTGACCGTCCTTGACCTCAATACGGTGGGGCGTGGTATCCAGCAGGTAGCCGGACGCAGCTTCCAGCTCCGTCACAGTATACCAGCCGCTTTCGGCTTCGGGGAGATAGATGACGCCGTCACTGTCCGTTGTATAGGCGCCGATGATCTCGCCATTCATTTTGCGGATTTCGAACTTGACACCAGAAATACGCTTGCCGCTGTCTTTGTCGCTCTTGATGATCTGCAAGCCACCCACGGGAGTGTTATAAAAATAAAGGGTCTGCGTGTCGTTTGGATTGACCACCACGGTCTGCGTGCGGCTGTTCTCGTCGATGGTGTAACCGGGGATCGTTTCGACCTCTGAGACCACCACGGTGCCAGAAATACCGGAAATAGTGATCTTGCCCTCTTTGTCCGTCCAGTATAGGCCGTTGGAGGACAGCGTGCCGCCCTCAGCATCCACATAGGAACCGTCGGCATAGACGATCTTAAACTGAACGCCCTCCAGCGGTTCTTTTGTAATAGAGTCCTGCTTTACGATGATGAGATTGCCCTTGGGCTGATTGCGAAATTCCACCGTGACAACCTCGTTGGACTTGACCTTGACTGTCTGCGGTGTATCATCCAGCAGGTATCCGTCCTTGGCACGCGTTTCCTTGATGACAAGCGTAGTGCCGGGAGCAACATCTGCAATGGTGAACGTACCGGCGCTGTCTGTGATGAACTTGCCGTTGGCGTTTCCAATGAAATTGCCGTCAGAATCGGTCACGAGGAACTCAACATCAGAGATTGGTTCATTTGTCACTGCGTCTACCTTTTTGACTAACACACCGCCCTTGGGTTGATTGCGGAACTCCAGCGTCATGACAGAGTTGCGCTTGATCTTGATGCTCTGCGGGGTATCGTCGAGGATATAGCCATCCTTGGCGCGAACCTCTTTGGCAATGACCGTCATGCCAGGAGTCAGACCATCAATGCGAATGGTACCGGCGCTGTCGGTCACATACTTGCCATTGGCAGTACCGATGACACTTCCGTCCGAGTCGGTCACAAGGAACTCGACATCGGAGATGGGCGCGCCGGTCACTGCGTCCTTTTTAATGATGAGAAGAGACCCCATCTTATCGTTGCCGAAAGTAACGGTGATGACATCCTGATCCTTACCGGAAAGATAAACCGTCTCTGTAGCATCAGTAATGACGTACCCATCCGGTGCCGAGATCTCCTCGCAGACATAAGTGCCTGCCTTGAGGCCAGTCACGACAATAGTGCCATTACTAGAGGTACGGTACTCACCGATGACTGTCCCGCCCGTACCAGAAGTGCCGTCAAGATAACGGATACGGAACCATGCACCCTCCAGCGGCTGGCCTGTCTCACTATCCACCTTGCGAATGATGATGGCCGAAAGGGGAACATTTTCAAAGGTCAGGACTTTACTCTCACCGCCGGAAATAAAGCATTCCTGCGTGGCAGGCTCCTTGATGGAGTAGCCCTGCGGCGCCTCCAGTTCCGTCACCTTGTACCAGCCGTCCTTGACTTCCGAGAGAAAAATCTTGCCGCTCTCATCGGTATAATAGATGCCGAGATCGTTGAGTTCACCCGTATCGGTATGGTTGCTGGCATACCAGATTTGGAACTTTGCTCCCTTGACGGGATCGCCGGTGACGCTGTCCACCTTGCGGATCTCCAGCGTCGGCTTGAGTGCGTTGAAAAAGGTTACGGTGGAGGTTTCACCGGCCTTGAGTACCACTTCCTGGGGAATGGGGCAGAGAATGACATGGCTGGGAACATTGATCTCCGTCACCTTATATGTGCCAACCGGAATAGAATCAAGAAAAATGCGTCCGTGACTGTCGGTCGTGGCCGTGGTAGAGAAGCTACCGTCAATCTGCTCGATGCGGTAGGTCACACCCTCAATGGGTTCCCCATTGGCAATGTTCTTCTTGATGACCTCAAGCCCCGGCTTTTCGTAGTCCACAAAAGTAACTTCGCTCGTCTGGCCGGGGCGAAGCGCCACGGTCTGTTCTGTATTGCTCACGATGTACGGCTCCGGTACGGATTCTTCCCGCACCACATAAACATCAGCGGGAATGGACGAGAGCGTCGCGGAACCATCTGTGCCGGTAGTAACGGACGTGGAGAAGTTGCCCGTGACAGATTTAATTGAGAACACCGTACCGGCAATGGGTTTGCCGCTCATAGCGTCGCGCTTGATGATCTTCATGTCAGGCAACGCGTAATTTTCTGCCACAACGGTATACTGCTTGTCGCCATCGGTGGTATCGACATAGACACTGATGGGGGCAGAGTCTGCGCAGAAGCCCTCTGGGGCCTCGACCTCCACAAAGGACCAGAGGCCTTCTGTGACATTCTTGACCTCAATGATGCCGCCATTCATCGTCACATCACTACCAACGATCTGACCGTCGCGGTAGATATTGAATTTCGCGCCATCCAGGCCACGGGTCGTTCCGGCAGCAACCTTTTTCAAAGTAATGTCAGCGTCACCCGCAGGCGGCTGATCCGGCTCGTCGCCAGGAGTGTTGGTGACGAGTTTCCTCGGCGCGTAGTAATTAAAGAAAGACTGGCGGCCCTTGACGCTGGACTTTGCGTAGACCGCCCATTTGGCAGCATCATCTTCTACAACAGAGGCGATGATACCCTGCGCGGCGTATTCCTCAATCTGCTTCTGGAATTCTGCGTCCTCTTTGGCCTTTTGCGCTAACATCCAATCAATGTAACCGAGATAGGTTTCATAGGTATCGGCGTTTGCGTAACCGCCGCCATCAATGTCACCGTCGCCATCACCCTTGAAGGTCTGGTGATCCCACACATACGTCTGCGCGGCCATAAAAAGGCTGCCAGGGATATCACCCTTGTAGTCCGCGATGAATGTCATCATCCACTTGAAGTTTTCAAGCTGCTGGGCGTCGAGTTCCCCCATGCCGCTCTGCGCCAACGCTGTCTTCAGGACGGTATCCGCATCCGCGCCTGTCGCAGAGGTATAGGTGTAGCTGTTCAAGAAGCTTGCGGTACCCCAGCGATAGCCATAGCCACGATCAAGGCAGTATAGCAGCTTACCTGCGGCCATGGGAGGCTTGTAGCTGTAGGGCGTGCCGTCATGGAGAAGCCGCGTTGTCCAGTAATTGGTATTGCTGGTGGGTTTGATGCCGGTTCCGGTGCTGGAAGCGGCAAGTGCGGAAGTCGGAAGCAGCGTCAACAGCGTCATGATGACGAGAAATGCTGAAACGAGTCTAACTCTTAATCTTTTCAATGAAATACCTCCTTGCAAAATTGCACAAGAAAAAGCAGACCGAGTTTTCCCGGTCTGCTTTGTGATATAGGATAACAGGATTTATTTAATTGCAGGTTTGTCCACCGCTGAAATGCTGTATCCGTTGCGAAGGAATAATTGGACACAGTACCAGCACTCCAAGCCATTGGTATCAGTCCCTCGTGCAAGGCCAACACCGATTGTCGCATAGCTTCCGTTGGTCATATTTTCCATGTGACCTGTTGACTTTGACCATGAATATACGAGTGCTTCAGCAAGTGAAGTTTTTTGCTGCTCAAGGTAGAGCAACGGAATCTGATGGATATTTTCCCCAACCTGCCTACAGTCCGTAACGGTGTAATATTTCCTGCCGTCCGGTCTGGTATGAGAATAGGCGCCCGTGGCAGCCATTTCATCGGCCCGCACCTGAGCCGCCTGCATGAGTTGATCGTCGGCGGTCAGGGTTGCGATGCCGCGCTCCGCACGGAGGGCATTCGTGCGGTTCACGATCTCCTGCTTCATGGCATCTGTATCAACGGGAGTTATGGTCTCCGGTTGCGAAGCGGGTTTGTCGGTTTCCACCTTTACAGGTTCTTCGCCGGTATAAGGTTTGTCGCTTTCCACCTGCACGCAGCCATTCGCGCTGTCCCAATAAATATTGAACCCGACAGCCTTGCCAATGTCGCGGAGTTTCACATAGTTATTGCCGTTCACAACATAGGCTTCCATTTGTACCTCTTGTCCATCGACAAAAACACGATGGTTGCTGTGTTCAGCAAGGATTCCCGCAGCATAGGCGGAAGCCCCACCAAAAACCGTTGCCCCAATTAAAATGCCAACGATTAGGCAAAGACTTTTCTTCATTGCAATTACGCTCCCTTCCGATAAAATGTAGTGGTTATACTGGCTGTCATACGGCGAGTATCTGGGTCATAAACGCAGCGTTCGAACTCATAGATACCCAGCTCCTCAGCCTGCTTTGCCACTTCTGCGGGAAGGTCGACGGTGATATCCATTTTTACTCTAATCTCGTCATCCTTCCTTTTTGGCATGAATTGTTGTATCAATCTGATACTTCCTTCTTTGATTTTATTCTCCGGAGTGGTTTGAGCATAATACATAAGAAATAGCTTGTCAAAGGTTTATTTGAAATGCTTACGGCGCCAAAATAATTTTGCACAAAAGCATTGTGCCGCAAGGGATTCACGGGCTTACCTCTACTGCCTGAACACACACTCTCTTGCTGGGCTGATTGGCAAGGCAGGTCGTGATCGTAATGCGGTTATCTGTCGTTGCCTGCAGATAGCTCCAATCAGAACTGGAGATTGTCTTTACCAACACGACCTCATAGGTACGGGTTCCATAGATTGTTGTGTAGGTGATGGTGTCACCGGCCTTCATGGTTTTGATGCTGCCGATGGTGTACTTGGCACCGCGGTTATGGCCGCAGACACCGACATTTCCATCCCAACCGGAGGTAGAACTGTAATGACCCAGCCCTTTTGCCATGCTGGAGCTGGTTTCACCCTCCCAGACCTTCATATTGATATTGAGGGACGGGATCTTCAGCGTACCAATGCTGCCGTCCTTACGCTCCATGCCGTCAACGCTGGTGTAGGCCGGAACGCTCGGCTTGACCGAGGAAACAGAGCCGGACGGGAGATCATCGAGCCCGCCGGAGAGACCATACTCGCCGGAAATAGAGGTACCGACGGTCTGCTGCAATCCGGGCAGCAGAACTTTTTCCATAATGCCGGTCTGCGTTGTGCTGAAGCTACCATAAGGCAGTTCCGGTATCTGATAGTCCACAAGATTTGGCCCACCATAGTTATATGCGCTGCCGTAGGCATCCTCATAGGAGGTAGAGGGATAATATTCTGTGTCCATACCTGTCTCAAAATCATAATCAGCGGCGAAAGCGTTGACCGATAGCGCAGCAGTCAGCGCAAACAGCAACGCAAATCTGGGCAGGTGTCTACCGTATTTCATCATTCAGAATCCTCCTCATTCTCCGAGTCATCCGCAGCCTCATACTCCGCATCGACAAGGGTGGCAGCTCTGCGCCGACGCACATACGAGGCATATAGGATACCGAAAATCACAGCGGCTGCCAGCACCGCGCCGACAAGCAGCGCCAGCCAGTTTGCAGCGAGGAAGTTGCCCGCATTGGAGAACACCTGACCGATACCGCTTTTTGCGCCGTCCTTTGTTCCTAAGTAGGTCAAAACATAGGTAACACTCTCCACGCCTTCGTGGGTCACATCGCCGGTATATTCCGCAGTCGTAACATAACCGGTAGCCGCCTGATAAGACGCCTTTGCAGAATAGGTGGCAACGGCCTGATAGGACGAAGGCATCAGCGTCTCGCCGACGAGATCTGTCCCGGTGACCTGCCATTCCACATTGGCAAGGCTCAGCGTGCGGCCATTTTTCACCGTCGTAGGCGGAACATAGGACATATCGTTGCGGTCAAGCTGCCCTATGGTCTTCGTTTCACTCACGGTATAGCTTTTTGTCGCATAGCCGGATGCCTCTGTATGGATGCTGGTATGGTCGAGGGCAAGGGTACCGCAGAAAACGCCATCATCATATTCAATGGTAGGCTTGAGCTGATCTAAGATTTTGGCAAGATCATCGGTGTCTGTTTCCAGCGTGATAGTTTCGGTATGGGACTTGGACTCATCCACCATATTTTCTTCCTTGACAATATCAGCAAAGGTATAGAGATAACCCTCCAATTCAAAGGGTTCTTCAATCAGACTCTGGGGATCCTGATTGGCGGGGATTGTAAAAGTTTTGATGGCCTGCTGACTACCGTTCAGGTTTTGCACGACCGTATCCGTTGGAACCTCCAGCGCAAACGCAGAGACTGACATAGATAGTGTCAGCAGTACACAGAGAAGTACTCTTTTCATGCCTGTGAAAACCTCCTGTTCAAAGTAAAATATAATTGCGCGTTGATACCTTTTTTGATGCTGTGCGGGGGCTGGGTGGTTCGTTCATGATGCTTTTTCCTCCTTGATCTTGTATTCTACTGTGCGCTCCGGGTTTTCACGCAGCGCATCCAGTATTCGTAATGACTGCTCCAAGGCCTGCATCGTATCGCGTTTTTGGCGCTTCACAAACGCATGGAGAAGCAGAATGTCCCCATTGGGACAGGGGTAAAAGATAATGCGAATCAAGACCTTGCTCTTGATTCGCATTTCACAAAGATCCCGATACCGCTCCAGAGAAAACCTCTTGAAATGCGGTTCCTTCAGTTCCGGCCTCCGCGGCAGAGTCAGCTGATAGAACCGGATGAGAATTTTCTCCCGCAGGCGAGGATCAAGCCCCTCAATGAACGCAGGAATCGGGGATGGCTTATCCGGGGGTTTATAAATGAGGATTCCTTTCACGAAATCACCTCCTTGGCACTAGCCAGATTTTTTAGGTATTCAATGAAAAGTGCGGCGAAATCACCCGCAAGGCCAGGGGTTCCGCTGATCCACCAGATGGGATCTGGGAGTGCCTGCGAAATGCGGTCATATTGCAGACAGATCAACAAAAACTGCTGCCGCGGCTCTGCTCTGGCAGCGGCTTCAAACAACTGCCGCAGCTCTGCCTGAACAGCGGCGTAATCCTGACAGGCATCACACAGGTCATCAAATAGCAGTCCAGCAAAAACGCAACTCAGCGCAGACAGCGCCGGTGTCTCTACAGCACCTGACACGGAAAGCAGCCCCATTCGCCGCAGGCGCTCCTCCGCACCGTCATCGAACGGATTATGAGCGCGAACCGAGCGGCAATTTCGAGTTGTTTCTTTCACATTAGTCACCTCAGATCATAGAGAAAGGCCCGGCACCTTACGGTGTCGAGCCTTCCAGCAAATCATTCAATTATTTTAGGAGTTCCCATGGAAAAGCCTATTCATCCAGCATGAGCTGTCCATCAATCGCCTTTTGTTTCAGGCGTTCCATCTGCTCACGCTCTAACTGCGCAATGCTCTTTTCAGGTGTTGGAAGATCCTCCGGCATGGTGCCGTCAATCTTCCGGATCGCCTCCCTTACTTCATTCCCGACAGCATAATGAACAGCGGTCGCGGCATCGGAAGTCGAAACTTGATCCTTGCGCAGCTTTTCCTCAGTCTGCGAAATGCGAAACAGGTTAGCAATCAACTCCGTACTCCCCATGTAATCAAGTATCTTTTGGCCGATGGCAAGTCCCTTTCTGCGGTGAATATCATCTACCGTCATTCCGCCATACAAGCCCATATATCCGGCATTCTGAAAGATTGCAAATTCTTCTGCCGTGATAACGCCTGCGTTTCGCGCGGTCTCAGCCAAAAGCTGATTCCACTGCTTGATATCACCGCGAACCACAAGCCTGCGACTATCCTCATCCAGCTGATTAAAGCGGTCTGCGACCTCCTGCCGGTAGGTTTGAATTGCAAAGTATGTTTGACCGAGAGCGATCACCTCTTTGCGCGGATCACCATTCTGGACGATCAGATAGCAGGCATAACGCGAAAGCTCGTAATCAAGGATGTCTTTTACTCCTCCATTCGGCATGGGAGATGTTTTCCTGACCTCAGGAAAACATTCCAAGGTACTGCGTCCACTGTTCTCGCAGGCAATCATGGCACGCTTGATAACCTTATAGAAATTTTCCCATTTTGCGTAGTCCAACACTGGAGCAAGTTCTCTCGCCGCCCAGTATTCTGAGCCATCTGGACGGATTCGCTTGATATCTTCAAAGCACTTATACTCTTTTGCAGATAATGTACTCATCGCACATACTCCTTCATTGTTTTTACTCTATATCAAGAAAACTCTATTTGCTTTTTGAATCGTCCTGACGGTCAACCACCTGTGCCGATGCTTCGATCATTTCTGTGACCACCGCATTTAACTGAGCAGCGTTCTGCGAAGTGATAACAGGCTGACCGGTTTCTACCTCAAGCTGCTGCCGCGCAACATTTGCGACATTGCCACCACGCTTGGCAACCTTTACGCTCTCATCAAAACCAACGGGTTTTGATGCCTTGGAAATATCTCGTGTGGAAGCCTCCGCCAGCATAGTCAGCACAAGTTCAGTATCGCTCATGTTATCCCGCAGATTTTCTTTTTTTAGTCCCTTGAGATTTTTGTACTGCCGGGTCGTCATACCGGACCACGCCCTTGAAATCTCATCGGTCAGGATAGCAAACTCCCGTCCCTTTTCCACTCCGCGCTTCTGCCATTCGTCGGTGAGCTCATTGCGGATACGGATGGAAAGGAGCCTTTGGTGAACCCAATCCGGATCATAGCCCTTTTTGAGATAAGTTTCCAAAGCACGGTCAATGGCCTGTTCCGGGTCAATGGTTTCCTCGATGCGCTCGCGGCCGACCTCGGCAAGCCATGCTCGTATGGGCTCGGCTTTTGGCGAGGGGACGGACTGCATGATACGAAGAAGCTGTTCTGTATTCGCCACATCAGTCAGTCTCATTTTCCCATCTGGGGCAGTCATTTTGAACTGTACGATTTTTTCGTACAGTTCAACGGCACCTTCTGCTTTCAGCTTTCGCTTCAAATCACTCCAATATCGCCGCGGATTCTCGCTGCCTGTCAGCACACGGATTACATCGACAACAGAGAAATACCATTCTTCCTTATCTTCATCCCAAGCTGTGCGAATCTTTTGATCTTCAAAAAGGTGGATTTTTTCCTGTTCGCTCATAGCGTTCGGTATCCTTTCTTTTATTCTTTTTCATTATACATCAGCCGACCTGCTGCCGCAAGAACGCCAAAAACAACTCTTCAAGTTTCTTGTCGCTGCCCAGCTTTTCAAGGTACGGAGCGAACTTCCTGCGGTCAAAGCTGATCTTCTTCGATGGTGCGGCACGGCGCTGGGCTTCCTCGGCGCGAGCCTGCCGCCATACGGCATAGATTCCTTGCTTTCTTGCCGAAGGAGGTGGACAAGCATGGGTGATTTTCTGCACCGTGGCCTTATTGAGCGTGTAGCCCTCGATAGAGCACATCACCACAAATGCCTGCTGGGTGGTCGCGTCATAGTCAGCAATCAACTCAGCGCAAGCAATCGGCAGCTTACGTGGAGTGCTTTCCAAAATCTCCGCAAGCGGTCCAATCAGGCCCGCCAGCTTGATTGCTTTGCGGATCTCATACTCGGTCACGCCAAAGAAATCTGCCACGAGTTTGCGGGCATTATACTTCTGGCGATCTTCGCCAGAAGTTCCTCCGTCGTCTGTTTCTGCCAACCTTTGGCGAGAATCGCCAAAGGTTGGGCAGACAGCATTTCTTTGCCCGTTCCGATTGCTCTCAACAAGCAATGCATGATATGCTTTGCCGCGCTCAATGATGGTAAGGTCCTGACGCCGCAGGAGGTTGGTAGCAACAGCAATAGAGACAGCTCTCGCGTCGTCGGTACTCACCACCTCGGCTGGGATCATGTCATGCCCGGTCATCTGCCAAGCCCTCGTGCGGTTATGACCGGCAAGGATCTCATAATCGTTGCTGTCTGGGATAGGGCGGACGATAACACGCTCGTAGATTCCCTGCTCGGCAAGCTGCTGTGAAAACGCTTTGAGCTTTTCTGGCGGATAGGGATGGAACCCAATGTCGGCAGTAAAAAATGGGCGAAGCCTGTCTATCGGCAGCTCGCAGAATCTTGAAACCGCTGGTACGGGTACACCCTTAAATAGTGTCTCATACGCTTCATCCCCAACTGTAATCTCGGATGCCTGCTGTGTTGCGTTCATACGCTTTTTCAGCAAATCATTCATATCACGCTTAGGCAAGGCGGAGCACCTCCTGGGCAAGGCTGCGGTACGACTCGGCAGCAGGATTTTTCGGGGCGTAGTCCAAAATACTCATTCCGACCGCAGGGCACTCGGCTACCTTGATTGTCTGCTCGATGGGACGCTCAAAAACGCGGATACTGCTACCGTAGATCTCAGCCACCGAAGCAAGGACGCTTTGGCAGAGTTGCGGCCGGGACTGATACATGGTCAGGAGAATGCCTGCGATCTTCAAATCAGGATTGAAGCGACTCTGGACATTCTTAACCAACTCCAACACATCGGGGATACCCTCGCTGGCAAGGAAGTGTGCCTGCACAGGGATGATGCAGTAATCCGCAGCAGTGAGGGCATTGACGGTCAGAAGCTCGTGCTTCAACCCACAGTCGATGATGATGTAGTCGTATTGTTCGCGGAGAGAATCCAGCAGCTTGTCCATTATCTTCTCGCAAAGGGTATCGGGGAAACCGGCGGCATTATATTGCGAAAGCTGCATGACCTGCAAGCGGGCCGCAGCGTCCGCAAGACGCTTATTGGCGGGAATCAGGTCAATGCCGATTTCAGTATGTATCACGGTGCGTGGAAGGTGCAGGTCTAAATCTTCTGGTGAGTCAATTTGAACGAGCACGAGTTTTGCCAAGGTGTTTTTCTGCTCTCCGGGCGTATAGCCCAATGCGGCGGTGAGGTTTCCCTGCGGGTCGTTGTCGATCAGCAGAACTCTTTTCTTCGCTGCCGCAAGTGCAGCGCCAAGATTTAATGCGGTGGTAGTCTTTCCAACACCACCTTTTGAATTTGTAATAGATATTACCATGCTTTCCCTCATAAATTTTTCTCCTAATATTTAAAGAAGTTGATACTTTGACGACTCGAAATGCTGGTTAAAAATATTCTCTCAAGGTCATATTTTTCCCAGCTTTCTATTCCACAATAGCAAACTGCTCTTCTAACACTTTTCTAACAATTTTCTTCAGAACAAGATTTTTTCAAACTCTGATTTTTCAATCGCCGACGCTTCCACTATGCCTGAAAGCCTTGTAACACAAGGGATTCAGAGGTACGCAGCGTGAACATACGTGAACAGGCGTAATCGCGCTTATTGGACTACGGACCAGAAGGCCGGGGGTTCGAATCCCTCACGGCGTACCAAAAGTCCTCGAAATCGTCTGATTTCGAGGACTTTTGCTTTTCATAAGTTTCGTTTTGTGGATACCGCTTTTTTCTGACCCAAACGCTGACCCAAACGGGAGCGGGTAGCGGAAACCGTCAGACGGCACGGGAGAGGATATTGCCCATTGTTTGCGCCGCCTTGAGCTGCGCATCGGTGGTCACATGGGCGTAAGTGTCCAGCGTGAAACCCGCCGAGTAGTGGCCCAGCATACTGCTGACGGTCTTGACGTCCACGCCGTTTTGCAGGGCCATGGTCGCGAAGGTGTGGCGGAGATCGTGAAAGCGGATGCGGGGCAGCCCCGCCCGTTTCAGCACTCTCTGCAGCATATGCAGCACGCTGTCCGGGGACATAGGGCCTCCGCTTGGCGATGGGAATACCCATTCGCTGTTCCCAACTTTGCATTTCTGTATTTTCAGAACGCTTATCGCGTCTGCCGACAGCGGCAGGGTGCGGTAGGCGTTTTTCGTTTTCAGCGGCATCTCAATGATTTTGCCGTCGATGCGCCCGATCTGCCGTTGAACCCGGAGGTCTCCTTTTTCCAAATCAATGTCCGACCATTTTAATCCGAGCAACTCGCCCCGCCGCAGGCCGGTGGTCAGGTCGATGTAGTACAGGGCGAACACGCCGCTATCCCTGGCCTCGCGGAAGAAGGCGCTGAGCTGATCAGCGGTCAGCGTTTTCATTTCCTTGTGTTCGACTTTCGGCAAGGCGCAGCCCTGTGTCGGGTTTTTGCTCACCAACTTCTGCTCCATAGCGAGATTGTACGCCGAGCCGATCATCTGGTGGATGTTCCGCACCGTTTTTGGAGCCAGACCTTTCGGTTTCTTTTTCGCCTCGATGCGGTCTACCCGACCGCCGTCCAGCAGGTGCTTGTAGAACCGCTGCAAGTCCAGCGAGGTCAGGTCTGCCAGCGAGATGCCACCGATCTGCGGCTTGATGTGGTTCTTCAAAAAGCCTTGCGAGGTCTTGAACGTGGACGGGCGCAGCTTGATTTTCGCGTAGTTTTCCAGCCAGACTTCCAGCCAGCTACCCACCGTGTAGGTCTTGGCCCGTCCGTAGTCGATGCCGACGTTTTCCTCGATGGCTTTTTTCAGTTTCTCCTTCACTTCTGCCTGGGTTTTGCCGAGGACGTTCTTGATGATGGACTTCCCTGTTTCGGGATCGTGGCCGACTGTGTAGCGGCCCTCCCAGCGTCCGTCCTTGCGTTTTCGGATGTTGCCCTCGCCGTTTGCTCGTCTTTTTGGCATGGTATCAGCCCCTTTCGCAACGAGCAATACCGTAATCAAGGGGACAAAGCTACCGAAAAGCGAAACTGTTATCAGAAAGTTATCATTTGCGCTTAGACCACGCCGCCTTATCTTTGCCTATTGCGGCGCAATTTTTGCGCTGCCGGCGGCGTTCTTCTTTGGTTACAGCGGTGCGATTTTTGAACGGATGAAAATCCCTTTCTATTGACTACTGCGGCGCAAAATATGCACGTTTTCCTCCGAAAATCGCCGCTATGCAGAAATCACTTTTTCGGGTGGTCGAAAACAAAAAATTCCTCAACCGCCTGCGGAACGTCCACCTTGAAAAGTCCGCCATCACAGGCCTTTTTCGTGCCTCACGTTCACCCACGACTGCGAAAACGCCCGCCAGGGTGCACCTTAGACTGCG